>Ga0209089_10004500_pt1 | contig 11621 bp, 9 predicted proteins | sample ArcticOcean_MG_C_FD_187431 | JGI IMG/M metagenome (GOLD analysis project Ga0209089, IMG submission 187431) | Marine microbial communities from western Arctic Ocean - ArcticOcean_MG_CB2_150 (SPAdes) (version 2) | ecosystem: Environmental > Aquatic > Marine > Oceanic | place: Arctic Ocean: Canada...
AAAATACTCAATACTTATATTGATACCAATGGCTCTAAATCAAGAAATGGTAATGACCAAGATTTACAGACCAAGGCTTTGTCAAAAATGATGTCTTCTAATGAAATAGTTACTTTAATTAATGCTCTAGGTACTGGATCTAAAGATTTTAACATTGATAATCTAAGATATGAGAAAATCATTATTATGACAGATGCTGATGTTGACGGATCTCACATTAGAACTCTTCTATTAACTTTGTTTAATAATTATCCTTTTAATGAACTTATAGAAAGAAATAACATTTATTTAGCCCAACCTCCTCTTTATAAAATTACTAAAGGATCAAAGAACTATTATATAAAAGATGATAAGGAGTTAGAAAGTTTTTTAATCAAATCTTCAAATAAAGCTAAAGGATCGATTAAAAAAAATAGTAAGGAATTTAGTAAATTTCTTGAAAATGAAAAGAGTAAAATTAATATGCAAAGATTTAAGGGTTTGGGTGAAATGAATCCTGAAGAACTCTGGGAAACAACATTAAACCCAGAAAAACGTACGTTATTACTAGTAAAATACTCAAACAATACAAAAGCTAAATCAAAAAAAGACCAAGATTTAATCCAAATACTTATGGGTGATGAAGTTGCTCCGAGGAAAAATTTTATAATTAATCGCGCCTTGGAAGTTTCAAATTTAGATATATAATTTTTGGATGAAATTTTCGGAGTTTTTTGTATCAAAAGACAATATTCAACTAGATAAAAAAACGCTAGTCACTTTAAGATGGATAGCACTAGTAGGTCAGTATCTAACAATAAATATTGTTAATTTTTTTTTTAAATTTGAACTTCCTTTTTTTTACTGTTCCATAACCATTTTGGTCGGTGTTATTACAAATTTCTATTTACAGTTTATATTTAAAAAAAACCAATTAAATAATTTTACATCAACATTTGTATTATTTTATGATCTTCTTCAATTATCATTATTGTTATATCTAACAGGAGGGATAACAAATCCTTTTTCAATTTTATTAATTGTTCCAGCTATTGTGGCTTCAACTTTTTTAAATTTAAGAAGTACAATAAATTTAGCCATTGCTACAATTACAATTTTAATAGGTTTAACAATTTATAATTCCCCTTTGCACCATTATGGTGAATTGCATTTTCATATACCTGACACTTATTTGTATTCTGTGCCAATCGCTATAGTAATAACATTAATTTTTTTAACTTATTTTGGTGTAAGGTTTGGAATGGAGTCTAGAAAACGGACGGAAGCTTTAAATAAATTAGAATTAATTTTAGCCAAAGAGCATGAATTAGAATCTATCGGTCTTCAGGCTGCTGCTGCAGCCCATTCATTGGGAACACCATTATCAACCATAACTGTTGTAGCCAGGGAATTAGAAAAGGAAATTGGAAAAAACTCAAAATATAAAAAAGATATTGATTTACTTTTATCACAAACAAAAAGATGCTCAGAAATTTTGAGAAACCTTTCTAAGGATAAACTTCAGGAAGATGATTTCTTATCTAATACCAAAATTGAAGACCTACTTAGTGAAATTATAAGATCGTTTACAGTAATCTCTGAAAAAAAATTATCACTAATTACGGAAAAAAATATGCTTAATCCTCAAATCGAGAGAACATTAGAAATTACTTATGGACTGAGAAATTTTATAGGTAATGCTGTTAAATATAGCGATTCATTAGTCGATATTAGTGTAGAAAGTAATAACAAAATTACCGAAGTGAAAGTATGTGATGATGGTCCAGGGTTCTCTGAAGATATTTTAGAAGTATTAGGCGAACCTTATATACGTTCAAAAAATAAAATTATTAATTCTAAATCTGGATTAGGATTAGGAACTTTTATAGGAAAAACACTTCTTGAAAGAATGAAGGCAACAGTAAAATTTGAAAAATGCCCAAAAACAAATGGTGCAATGGTTATTATAAAATGGCAAACAAAAGATTTGCTAGCTATCTAATTTTTAAACTCAAAAGAGTAAGCAATTATTTTATATGCAAGTTTTGCTACTAAAAAATTATAAGAATTAAATCCTTTTATAGGAGAAAGTTCATTTATATCAGCTCCTACAATATTAGAATTTTTTGCAGCAATTTTAATAATGTTTAAAGTTTCATCCCATAGCAACCCACCTGGCTCTGGTGTGCCGGTAGCTGGCATTATGCTAGAATCTAGCCCATCAACATCAAATGTTAAATAAACTGTTTTATTTTTTATTAAGTTTTTAAATTTATTTAAATTCCATTTTAATTTATCTTTTGCCCAAAAAATATTAATTCTAGAAGAGTTTTTTTTTAAATATAGAATCTCACTTTCAGAAATATTTCTTATTCCAAAAGAAATCACAGAAACATTTTTATAGTCAAGGCATCTTTTAATTGCTGATGCATGGGAAAACTTTTCACCATTATAACTTTCCCTTAAATCTGCATGAGCATCAAAATGTAGTAAGCATAAATTTTTATATCTTTTAACAAATGGAGCAATACATCCTGGTGTAATGGAGTGTTCGCCACCAAAAGTCATTGGAAAAAGTTTTTTATTTAAAATTTCTTTATTGATGTTAGACATTTTTTTTAATGCCTTTTTAATATTTTTTTCAATCTTAAATGGTTTTAAGGTTTTTATTCCAATTTTTTTATATGGTTCGCAATTTAGTTCTTCATCGTACAATTCTACTTGATGTGAGGCTTTAATTATTTCCTTTGGACCATTTTTAGTGCCACCCCCATAGCTAACAGTTTTTTCTAACCCAAAAGGAACAATAACTACTTTTTCTTTAAAATTAAATTTATTATCAATTCCAAGAAAACCTTTTTTATTTGGAAAATATTTCACTTTTTTCTAGACAAATAAATTTGAAAAATTTTTAGGTTTTCTTTTTTCCCAATGCTTGCGGTGATAAGCATCGCTAGCTATTAAAGGTAGAACACTGGTAGCTTCTGCAAAAACCATTTGTTCTTTAGATATATCTACTTTCCCCCAAGAACTTGCTTCTTTAAGAGTGGAGCTACTGCAAGCTCCATCTCTAGAGTCTGCCACAGTAATTTGGACTGCATATTTATGCATATCAACACTTTTGCCCAGAAGCTCAGCACACACGACAGTATCTTGTACAAAATTTTTAGGAACTCCTCCACCAATCATAAAAAGACCAGAAGATTTAGATTTTATTTTTATCTCAGTTAATTCTCTAAATTCTCTAATAGAATCTATAGTCATACATTTTTTTAGATTTTTTTCTTGGTGCATAACTAATCCAAATCCAGCACTTGAGTCTGTAAAAGCAGGACACAATATAGGAACATTATTGTCATAAGCTGTTTCAATTAACGAACCTTTCTTTTTAGAATTAGTTTTTAAATATTTTCCAATTTCTTTTATAAATTCTCTAGAAGTGTAAGCTCTAGGTTCTAGACTATCAGCTATATTACAAATAGTTTTATCACAAGTTTGAAGTTCTTCTTCATCTATGTAGGTATCATATATTCTGTCAATATAATTTTCTCTTAACTGTGTATCATCTTGAAATTGAGATCCTTGGTAGTGTTTAAATCCTAAAGCCTCAAAAAAATCCATATCAATAATTGAAGCTCCAGTAGCAACTATTACATCAATCATATTATATTTAATCATGTCAGAATATATCTTCATACATCCTGCTGCTGAGGTTGATCCCGCAAGAGTCAAAAATGTTGTGCAGTTTTTGTCAGATAACATTTCATTAAAAATACCTGACGCTTTAGCGGTATCCCTTGAAGTAAAAGACATTTTACTCATGGAGTCTATAATTTTTCTAGAATCAAAAGAGGTGATATCTATATGTTCAACAGGTTTTTCTAGGAAGGTCTTTTTATTATGACCCAACTTCGGATTTTTTGGGTTATTCATTTATGCAACAAGATAATGAGAGCTTCTATCCTTTTCGTACATAGACATTATAGGCTTATCATTTACTTCAAAAATTTGATCTGAGTAAAACCCGTTAAATTTAGTTCTAAATGATAAAGAGTATGCACCAAGTTGACCTACTTCTATATAGTCTCCTTCTTTTAAATTGTTAGGTAAAACAAAAGGGCCCTTCATATAATCCGAACTATCACATGTAGGTCCATATAAGCTGTAAGAAGTTAATTTTTTAGAAGTTATTCTTCCGTTAGGTATCATTCTTGTTGGAAGCACAAAGTTTAAAACACCTGCATCAAACAAACTACCATAAGTTCCATCGTTAATATAAAGTTTTTGTTTTTTTCTTAAAACAACTTTAACTATAGAAGAACCACATTCAGCAACAAGCGCTCTACCGGGCTCACACAATAATTGTGGTTTATTTTCTAATTTTAAATTATCAAAAGTTCTTTTTATTTCACTTATATAATTTTCAAGAGGTTGTGGTTGTAGATCTGGATAGATAGAAGGAAATCCTCCACCAACATTTATAATATCGGGAAAAATTTTAGTTTTTTTAATTATATTTCCTATTTCTCTAATTCCTTTAGCGTAAGAAATAGGATGCATACATTGTGATCCCACATGAAAACTCAATCCAACTTTTTTAGCATGTCCTTTAGCAAGTCTTAGTAAGCCCAATGCTTCGCTTGGTAGAGCCCCAAATTTTTGAGACAAATCAATTTCTGCATGTTCATTTGAAATAGAAACTCTAACAAAAAGAATTAAATCTTTAGCATTATTTGTTGCCTCAATAATTTTTTGTAGTTCTTCTTTAGTATCTAAGGCAAAATCTCGAATGTTATAATTAAAATAAGCTTCTGCTATATGTTCGCGACTTTTAACTGAATTCATGTAGTAGGTGTGTGCTTCTGGAAATAATCTTTTAATTAATTTAATTTCGTTAATTGACGCTACGTCAAAACAATCAATACCAGTTTCCCTAATATGTTTAATTACAGTTTCATTAGGGTTAGTTTTAACAGCATAAAGTATTTTTCCAGGAAAATTTCTTTTAAACCAGCCACAAGCTGATTTTATAGAATCAGGTCTTATGCAATAAATTGGGTCTACTGGTCGAAGAGTGTTAACCAGTTCGTCAACCGATTTAAATTTTTGCATCTCATGCATCCTCATTTTTATTAACAAAAAAAATAAAAAAAATTTATAAAAAACTCTCTTAAGATTCGTATTTATAGAAATGATGAGTAATGTAAAGCATAAATTTAACCCTTGAAAATTTGCTTTTCGATCTTATATCTGCAGTAGAATAAATTTTTAAGTAAAAAAAATGAGAACAGAACAAGAAAAAACAAATACTCAAAAAATCGCCGATTTTGTTGATAAAACCTTGCTAATTGTCGATGATGATAATCCTTTAAGGGATAGATTAGCTCGGGCAATGGAAAAAAAAGGTTTTGTAGTAAGACAAGCGGAAAATGTAAAGATGGGAATAATTCAGGCTAAAAATACACCTCCTGCGTTTGCGGTGGTTGATCTACGTTTAGGTGATGGAAGCGGACTAAATGTAGTAAAAGAGATTCGAAAGTATAAAAAAAATAGTAGAATAGTGATGCTTACTGGATATGGAAATATACCAACTGCAGTTGCAGCAGTTAAAGCCGGAGCTATCGATTATATTCCTAAACCTGCTGATGCAGATGATGTAGAAAATGCTCTTTTAGCTGGCCCGGAATCAAAGGCTAATCCGCCAGAAAATCCAATGTCTGCTGATAGAGTTAAATGGGAACATATTAATCGGGTTTTTGAATTATGTAATAGAAATGTTTCAGAAACAGCAAGAAGACTAAAAATGCACCGCAGAACTTTACAAAGAATTCTTTCTAAAAGATCCCCTAAATAATTTTTAATATTTTTTTTACTTTTAACAATGTTGGGGTTAATAACAACAATAACAATATTTTAAATAATTCTGCTAGTAAAAATGGTTCAACACCAAATTTAAATACTGGTTTATCCCATCCAATTAATGTACCCAACCAGATTATACCAAGAATATAAATAAAACTTACTGAAAATGTTATTTTTAAAAAAGTATTTGTTAAACCTTTGTCATACTTAAATAAGCCAGAAAAATATACAGCTACTAAAAAACCAATTAGATAACCCATAGTTGGGCCCGTAAAATATACTATTCCAATTCCTTTTTCTGGAGAATTGGCAAATACTGGTAGGCCAAATATACCTTCAATCAAATAAAGGGTTACTGTTGCTAGTCCTATTTTATAACCACAAGTTATTCCAATTAACAAAATTACAAAAGTTTGCATAGTCATGGGAACCGGATAAAAAGGAATTTTTATCTTCGCAGATATTGTAATAAGGATTGAACCAACTATTGTTAATAGTGTTAGTTTAATAATTCTTTCTATTTTTGAAGTTTTACTAATTGCTTCCATATTTATACAATACTACTTTTTTTGTCCAAATCTAGCTTTTTGTAAGATCAATAAATATGTCCTCTAAATTGCCTTCCTCAGTAGAAATATCATAAATTTCCATTCCTGCATTTTTAACTTTGCTTATTATTTCATCAATCTTATGTTTTTTCTTTTCATAGGAAGCTACTATTTCATTATTTGATTTATAAGAAAATTTTATTCCATTTAAATTTTCTAAATTAATTGTGTTTATTTTATTTACTTTAAAAATAATTTTTTTGGTTTTAATGCTATTTAATAAATTATCTGTAGTATCCAATGTGATTAAATTTCCCTTATTTAGGATTGCAATTCTATTACACATTTCTTGGGCTTCATACATAACGTGAGTTGTCAGTATTATTGTTACCCCCTGTTTGTTAAGAGCTTTTACATTGTTCCATAAGTTTTGACGTAATTGAACATCAACCCCTGCGGTTGGTTCATCTAAAACTAAAATAGGAGGTCTATGCACCATAGCTTTAGCAATTAACAATCTTCTTTTCATGCCTCCCGATAAACTTCTTGCATAAGCATTGGCCTGCTTTTCAAGAGAAACTAATTTTAATATTGTTTCTGTGATTCTATCTTTTTTTGGTATCCCGTATAATCCTGCCTGAAGTTCCAAAAGTTTATATGGACTAAAAAACGCATCAAGATTTATCTCTTGCGGAACAATTCCAATAGAAGATCTAACTTGTCGTGGATTTTTATCCAAATCATGACCCCAGACCTGAACACTTCCGGAATTTTTTATAACTGTACCCGCAAGAATATTAAGAAAAGTAGTTTTTCCAGCACCATTAGGTCCAAGCAATCCAAAAATTTCACCTTCTTTCACCTCTAAGTTTAAATTGTTTAATGCTTTAATCTCTTTTGAGTATTTATCTGAATAAATTTTAGTTAATTTTTCTACCTTTAATGCGTTGTTGTTATTCATAATAATTTAGCTTTTATATATCCATAACAATAATTAAAATAGGTTAATATTAGGCTATGAATTCTATAAAAAAAACTGACCATTTTTACCTCATTGATGGTTCGGGGTATATTTTTAGAGCATACTACGCTCTTCCACCCCTTTCCAGAAAAAGTGATGGATTACCCACAGGAGCAGTTAGTGGATTTTGTTCCATGTTGTTTAAATTATTAGAAGAATCTAGAAGTGATGAATCAGATAACAAGCCAACACATTTTGCAGTTATATTTGATGCTGCAAGAAAAAATTTTAGAAATGATATTTATCGTGAATATAAAGCTAATCGAACTGAAGCTCCTGAAGATTTAGTTCCTCAATTTGAATATATAAGAAAGTCTGTTAAAGCATTTAATTTACCATCTATAGAGCTAATTAATTATGAAGCTGATGATTTAATAGCGACTTATGCAAAAAAAATAATTGAAGCAGGAGCTAAAGCAACAGTAATTTCATCAGATAAAGATTTAATGCAGCTAGTTTCTGACAACATTAGATTATATGACCCAATGAAAAGCAAGGTCTTGGGTGAAAAAGAAGTTATTGAAAAATTTGGTGTTAGACCCAACCAGGTCATTGACGTGCAGTCATTGGCAGGCGATTCCTCTGATAATGTTCCGGGTGTTCCTGGCATAGGTATAAAAATAGCATCTGAACTTATAAACAAATATAAAACATTAGATACTCTTTTAAAGAAAGCAGAAGAGATTCCACAAAACAAAAGAAGAGAAACATTGTTGGCAAATAAAGATAAAGCTCTTTTAAGCAGAAAGTTAGTTACTCTTAAAGATGATGTTCCTGTTAAAGATGATCTCAATAGTTTTATTTTAAAAGATGTTCAAAAAGAAAAACTTTATGATTTTTTAAGAGAAATGGAGTTTAATAAATTATTAAGTAGAGCAATAGGTTTTTATGGCGAAACAGGAAATAAAAAAATTAAATCAGTTAATTCAAAAATAAATTCAAATATAATAAATGTTAAAGGCTACGAAAGTATTACCAATGAAAAAGTGTTAGATAAATGGTTAAAGATTTTAAACGAACAATCAGTTATAGCCGTTGATACCGAAACATCTTCACTCAATCCTTTAGAAGCCGATCTTGTTGGCATTTCATTTAGCTATGCATCGAACAAAGCTTGTTACATACCGCTGGCTCATAAAAATATTAAAGGTTTAAAAAAAGAAGTGGTGTTGAAAAAAATCAAACCAATATTGGAAGATCCAAGCATAAAAAAAGTTGGCCAAAATATTAAATTTGATTTTCTTGTTCTTAGTCAAAATAATATTGAAATAACTCCCATAGAAGACACAATGTTAATTTCATATACATTAGATGCTGGAACTAATAGGCATAATTTAGATACTCTCTCTGAAATTCACTTAAATCACAAAACTATTTCTTATAAAGAATTGGTAGGTATTGGAAAAAATAAATTAAATTTTTCTGATATTGCGTTAGACAAAGCCACCGAATATGCAGCAGAGGACGCCGATGTAACGTTAAGGCTTTACAAACATCTTAGAGCAAGACTTGATGAGGAAAAATTAAATAAAATTTACGAGGATTTTGAAAAGCCTATGGTAAAATTACTATCTAAGCTAGAGTTTAATGGTATCAAGGTTGATGACACATATCTTAAAAAACTTTCTAAAAATTTTGAAAAGAAATTAAAAAAGATAGAAAAAGAAATATATTCAATAGCTGGCAAAGAATTTAATATTGCTTCTCCAAAACAACTTGGTGAAATAATTTACAATGAGCTTAAAATTGCTAAATTAAAAAAAACTAAAAAGGGAAGCTTAGCAACTAGCGCAAGTATACTCGAAGATCTCGCTCTTGCAGGAAATAAATTTCCTAGTTTAGTGTTAGAATGGAGACAAACTTCAAAACTTAAAAATACCTATTCCGATGCATTGCAAGATCATATAAGTAAGAAAACAAAAAGAGTGCATACATCTTTCTTATTAGCGGCTACAAATACTGGTAGATTAGCATCTAGTAATCCAAATTTACAAAATATTCCAATCAAATCAGAGGAAGGAAAAGAAATTAGAAAAGCTTTTATTGCAGATAAAAAAAATGTTTTAATTTCTGCTGATTATAATCAAATAGAAATGAGAATTTTAGCAGATATGGCCGACGTAAAAGAATTAAAAAAAGCTTTTAAAAATAATGAAGATATTCATAGTTTGACTGCAAGTCAGGTTTTTAATGTCCCGATTAATGAAATCAATGAAGATCTTAGAAGAAAAGCCAAAACAATTAATTTTGGGATCATTTATGGAATTACGCAATACGGATTGGCCAAACAAATTTCAGTATCAAATCAAGAAGCTCTAGATTTTATAAATGCTTATTTTAGAAAATTTCCTCAAATAAAAGATTATATGAATTCAACAATAAGAACATGTAGAAAACAAGGATATGTGAGTAATATTTTTGGTAGAAGAATTCATCTCAAAGGTATCAATGATAAAAATTTTAGCATTAGAAGTTTTCAAGAACGAGCAGCAATTAATGCTCCAATACAAGGTTCGGCGGCAGATATTATTAGACTAGCTATGATAAAAATAAATCGACTAATTGAAGAAGATAAAAAGTTACAAACAAAGATGTTGTTACAAATACATGATGAGTTAATATTTGAATGTTTAGAAAAAGATGAAGAATATGTAAAAAAAATTATTAAAGAAGCAATGGTATCAATTTCACAATCTGAGCATCATATGTTTTCAATCCCACTAGAAGTCAATGTAAACTCAGGATATAATTGGGGGGAAGCACATTAATATTCTAACACTTGCCCAATTTGTGACAATTTAGTATTTCTATATAGGGTATATTATTAGTTATGAGTCACACAATCGCATTGGTAGATGATGATAGAAACATACTTACAAGTATAAGTATGGCTTTAGAAAATGAAGGATTTAAAGTTCAAACTTATATAGATGCAGAAAGTGCATTGGTTGGTATTAGTAGAAATCCACCTGACTTAGCAGTTATAGATATCAAAATGCCCAGAATGGATGGAGAAGAATTACTTAAGAGGTTGAGAAAAAAAACTGCAATTCCAATATTATTTTTAACTTCAAAAGATGAAGAGGTTGATGAACTGCTTGGATTAAAACTTGGAGCAGATGATTTTATAAAAAAATCAGGAGGCTTTTCTATCAAAGTACTCATTGAGAGAATAAGAGTCCAGTTGAGAAAAAAAACAAGCAATATTGATGATTCAAAAAATCTTATTAAACATGGAAAACTTGTGTTGGATCCTTCGCAGCTTGAATGTGAATGGAATGGTACACCTCTTCCAGAAAAACTTACAACAACAGAATTTTTAATTGTTAAAGAGCTTGCAAAAAGACCAGGAATAATCAAGGAGAGGGCGCATTTAATGGATATAGCTTATAAAGATAATAATGACATAGAAGATAGAACTATAGATAGCCATGTTAAAAGAATAAGAAAAAAATTTAAAAAAGTGGATCAAAATTTTTCAGCAATCGAAACAAGGTATGGCAGCGGATATAGGTGGAATGTTAGATAATGAAATCTAATTTTTTTGGTTTTAGCTCAATCCTTAAAAAATTCTTAGTTTTTAATTTAATTGTTTTTTTAGTTTTAGGAGCTTTCACTTATTTGTATCTTAATGCCATAAAACCTAATTTAATAAAAAATAGGTCCAATCAACACTTAAAAATTATAGATAATACGTCTGATCATATTAACAGATTAAATATTCAATTTACCAAGGCAAGCGCCACAAAATTTTTATTAGATGCAAGATTTTTATTTCAGAATTTAGATCGCGTTCAATTATATGATTTAAATTCTAATTTGCTGGCAGATACAGATACTTTAGATTTAGCGCAAGATATTTTTGTTATAAGTCAAGATGTTCAGCAAACGTCGATTGATAAATCTGATGAAAATATAAATGTTAGTGAAAGTCCAAAGATTAAACAAACAACAACATTTAATACTAGCAGCTATGTAAAAGCGTACGCTGCACAAAAAAATTTTAATAATAAATTAGTTATTAGTGAAGCAATTAACAATAACTTTTATGTTATAACAATAAATTCAGTTAAGTTGGATGGTAAAAGCAAGGGTTATATTATTGTTTCAGAAATTGCGAACGATATATTGGTAGCTGTTGATGAAAGAAAAAATTTCATATTAAGAACAGTTTTTTCAGTAGCGCTCGTTATTTTAATTTTCTCAGTTTT
>Ga0209089_10004508_pt1 | contig 11613 bp, 13 predicted proteins | sample ArcticOcean_MG_C_FD_187431 | JGI IMG/M metagenome (GOLD analysis project Ga0209089, IMG submission 187431) | Marine microbial communities from western Arctic Ocean - ArcticOcean_MG_CB2_150 (SPAdes) (version 2) | ecosystem: Environmental > Aquatic > Marine > Oceanic | place: Arctic Ocean: Canada...
AGAGCATGTAAGTGATTTTGAATTTTTTATAAAAGAATTAGAGAGAATCTCATCAAAAGGATATATTGAATTACCAAGTAGATTTGGAGATAATTTAGTTTTTGAAAATGTAAATGATCATATCTGGTGGTTTACATACGATGATATTAAAAACTCACTTATTGTTTCAAAAAAAAATCAAAATTTAGAACCATTTTTAACTGTCTCTTCAGCAAAACTTTTAGAAAAAATCTTTAGAGAGAGTTTAGTTATTGAATTATTTTGGGAAGATAAAATTAATTATGTTATTGATAACGCAATTAGAAATAATGATTTTACTAGAATATCTTTTTTAACTATTCTAAGAAAATATATAAGTAAAAAATTAAGAACTATTTTAAGAAAAAAAAGAACTAGCTAGCGTCCGAAAATAAAATTTTATTGTCTTTAAAAGTTTTTTGTAAATCTTTAGATTCATACATTTCTTTAATAATATCACAACCGCCAACAAAAGATCCCTTTATGTACAATTGTGGTATTGTGGGCCAATCACTAAAAGCTTTTATTCCATCTCTGATTTCTGAGTCATCTAAAACATTAATTCCAGTAAACTTGACATTTAAATGTTTAAGAACATTTGATACTGCCATTGAAAAACCACACTGTGGAACTTCAGGGGTTCCTTTCATGAAAAGACAAACTTCATTTACTTTAATTATATTTGTAATTTTTTCTTTTACAGCATCATTCATAGTATTAAATTTCTTTTGTGTTAAGTGCTAGCGCATGCAATTCATTACCCATCTTACCTTTTAACGCTTTGTATACAAGTTTATGTTGTTCAATTTTGTTTTTCCCCTTAAAAAGCTTAGATTTAATTGTCGCAGAATAGTGATTTTCATCACCGGCCAAATCAGTTATTGCTATATCGGCATCAGGAATTGATTCTTTAATTAAATCTTTAATCTCTTGAATTTTTAGTGGCATAATCTAATTATTCTTTAACAGTAATTTATAAACCATTCTGAATTTATTTTCTTCAATTCATCTATACTTATATTAAATTCATTTTTAATAACCATATTTTCTTTTATAGTTTTACCAATAATTTCAAAATACACACTATTTTCCTTAAGAATACTATAAACTTCATTTTTATTTGTTTCACTTATTTCAATTATATAGCGACTTTGATCCTCGCCAAATAAGTATTGATTATTGCTAATATTATTATTAGGAATTTCAATATTTACACCAATTTTACCCTCTGTACACATTTCAAATAATGTTAAAAGAATGCCTCCTGAAGAAATATCATGAACAGCACTTGTAAGTTTTTTAGATATAATATTTTGAATAGCAAATCCATTATTTTTTTCATTAAATAAATTAACCTCTGGTGGGGGGCCACTAATGTCATTAACTACTTCTCTAAAAAATTCACTTTGATTTAAATGCCCCAATGTTTTTCCCACAACTAAAATAATACTATTTTCATGTTTAAATTCTTTTGTCATCATATAATCAAGATTCTTCAATAATCCAACGCCACCAATTGTTGGTGTTGGTGATATCGCTTTACTATTTGTTTCATTGTAAAAAGATACATTCCCAGACACAACAGGAAAGTCCAGATATTTACAAGCTTGAGAAATACCATCAACACATTCAACAAATTGACCCATTATATTTTCTTTTTCTGGGTTACCAAAATTTAAACAATTAGTAATCGCTATTGGCGATGCTCCCACAGAAATTAAGTTCCTCCAAGCTTCACTAACGACTTGTTTTCCTCCTGTAATTGGATGAGAAAGACAATAATCAGTTGAAGAGTCGACGGTTACTGCAACACCTTTGTTGGATCCATGCACCCTTACAACAGCAGCATCACCACCAGATTTTTGCACTGTATCACCCATGACTGTTTGATCGTATTGATGATAAACCCAACTTTTGTTTGAATTATTTGGACTTCTTAGCAATTTTTTAAAAGATTCTAATATTTTAAAAGATTTAACTTTATCTGAAAACTCAGTTTTTTTTGGTAGAGGGTTGGTTTTCCATTTTCTATCATACAATGGAGCTTGTGTAGAAAGAGAACTTAAAGGTAGGTTTGCAACCTCTTCATCATTAAAATTTAAAACAATATTTTTTGTATTTGTTGTTTTTCCAATTATAGCAAAATCTAAACTCCATTTTTTAAAAATTTTTTTTGCATTCTCCTCTTTTTCTGGATTTAAAATAATTAACATTCTTTCTTGACTCTCAGATAGCATGATTTCGTATGGGGTCATTTTTTCTTCACGACATGGAATTTTATTTAAATTTATTTCAATTCCAAGATTACCCTTAGATGCCATTTCAACACTGGAAGAAGTTAAGCCAGCGGCACCCATATCTTGAATCGAAATTATAGAATTATCCTTCATAAGTTCTAAACAAGCTTCTAAAAGAAGCTTTTCTGTAAATGGATCACCAACCTGAACAGTAGGTTTTTTATCTTCAGCGTTTTCATCAAACTCAGCTGAAGCCATACTAGCACCATGAATTCCGTCTCTTCCAGTTTTAGACCCAACATAAATCACAGATTTATCTATCCCCTCGGCTTTTGAATAAAATATTTTATCTTTTTTAACTAGTCCAACAGCCATAGCGTTCACTAATATATTCTCATTATAAGATGAATTAAATTTTACTTCTCCACCAACTGTTGGAATACCAATGCAATTTCCATATCCTCCTATTCCTGAGACAACACCATTCAAAAGGTTTTTTGTTTTTTTATGATATTGATCACCAAAATGAATTGAATTTAAACAAGCAATAGGTCTTGCTCCCATTGTAAAAACATCACGTAAAATACCACCAACACCTGTTGCCGCCCCTTGATATGGCTCTATAAATGATGGATGGTTGTGACTTTCAATTTTAAAAACAATTGCATCATTATCTCCAATATCTATTACACCAGCATTTTCTCCGGGACCTTGTATCACTTTTTTATTTAACGTTGGTAGATTTTTAAGGTATTTTTTTGAAGATTTATATGAGCAGTGTTCATTCCACATTGCGGAAAAAATTCCTAATTCTAGTAGATTTGGATCCCTTTCTATCAAGCTAACAATTTTATTATATTCATCTTTATTTAAACCATGATCACTGATTATTCTGGAGGTTATTTTCATTTAAATATTATTGAAATATACTTTTAAACATTATTGATCCATCTACACCTGAAAGCAAAGGGTCTATTGCTCTTTCAGGATGCGGCATTAAGCCAAGGACATTTTTAGTATTATTAAGAATACCAGCTATATTTTTTGATGACCCATTTGGGTTTGAAATATCGTTTGCAACACCTTCACTATCACAATATTTAAAAGCTATTAGGTTTTTGTCTTCTAAATTTTTTATTATTTCATCTTTGGCAAAATAATTTCCTTCATTATGAGCTATTGGAAATTTTACTATATTTTTTTTTTTATAACCTAAACAAAATTTATTGTCTGAATTTGTTACTTTTAAATAAACATTTTTAGATAAAAATTTAAGCTTTTTATTTCTTAATAAGGTACCAGGGAGTAAACCAGTTTCAATTAATATTTGGAAACCATTACATATACCCAAAAGCAAACCACCTTTTGCTACATGATCTATAACACTTTTAATAATTTTAGATTTACTTGCTATGCATCCAGTTCTTAAATAATCACCAAAAGAAAATCCTCCAGGCAAAACTACCAAATCTGACTTCGGTAGATTGGTTTCAGCATGCCATACCATTTGGTTTTTTATATTAAATTTATTTAAAGCTACAGCAATATCTCTGTCGCAGTTTGAGCCAGGAAAAACAATTACTGATGATTTCATTACTTAAGATTTATTTTATAATCTTCAATTACTGTATTTGTTAATAATTTTTTACAAATTTCATCAGCAACTTTTATTGCTTTCTCTTCACTAGCTTCATTTAATTCAATTTCAAAATACTTTCCTTGTCTAATATTTGTTATATTATTATATCCCATGTTTTTAAGAGTTTGGTTTACTACTTTACCTTGTGGATCAAGCACATCTTCTTTCAAAGTTACTATTGCAGATATTTTCAATTTATTATTTTTTTAAATTAACCGATTTTGGTTTTCCAAATTGGACTTCACTTATATTGCCATCTTCATGAATTATACCTAATCTTCTAGCCACCTCTTGATAAGCTTGAATAATATTCCCAAGATCTTTTCTAAATCTATCTTTATCTAATTTCTTTTCACTTACCACATCCCAAAGTCTACAAGTGTCTGGGCTAATTTCATCAGCTAGTATGATTTCTCTTTTTCCATCTATATCTACTGTTCCAAACTCTAATTTAAAATCAACTAATTTTATACCTACGCCCCTAAACATTCCTTGCATAAAATCGTTTATTCTTAAGCAATAATTATTAATAAGATCAATTTCTGAAGCAGTAGACCAATTAAATTCTAAAATATGTTCTCTGGCAACCAACGGATCTCCCAAATCATCATTTTTGTAGCTATATTCAATTAAAGGTTTTGATAATACAGTACCATCAGATATCCCTAATCTTTTTGTAAGAGAACCTGTGGCTACATTTCTTACAATAAATTCTATAGGAATAATTTCAACTAATCTAACAAGCTGCTCTCTCATATTTAATCTTTTAATTAAATGAGTTTTAATTCCAATTTGATTAAGGTTACTTAAAATATGTTCAGATATTCTATTATTTAGTACACCTTTGCCCTCAACTATAGATTTTTTTAAATTATTATAAGCTGTAGCGTCATCTTTAAAATGCTGAATTGCTGTACCTTTTTCTGGACCTTCATAAAGTATTTTTGCTTTACCTTCATAAAGTTTTTTGCCTTTATTCATTTTATTTAAAAATCCTTTTGAAAATTACATTAATTCTTTTAGTATGGTATTCAACTTCAAACATTTTGGATAAGTCTTTAATAGATATCTTGTTCATAATCATTTTATCTTTTGCTAAACTTTCATGAAAAGTTATATTTTTTTTCCAAGAATTTTGAGCATTTTTTTGAACTATTGTATATGCTTTTTCTCTTGAAAACCCATGTTTTGTTAATTCAAGCATTACTCTTTGTGAAAAAATTAAACCTTTAGTAATATTTAGGTTCTTTAACATTCTTTCAGGATAAACATTCATATTTGTTAAAATATTTTTCAATCTATTAAGTGCAAAATCTAGCGTAATAGTAGAATCAGGACCAATGTTTCGCTCCACACTAGAATGTGAAATATCTCTTTCATGCCATAGAGAAATATTTTCTAACGCAGGAACAACATAGCTTCTTACCATTCTGGCAAGTCCTGTTAAATTTTCACTTAATATTGGATTCCTTTTATGAGGCATTGCTGAAGAGCCTTTTTGTTTTTTATCAAAAAATTCTTCCACTTCTTGTAATTCAGTTTTCTGTAAATTCCTAATTTCTGTCGCAGCTCTTTCAACAGATCCAGCTATCACGCCCAAAACGGAGAAAAAATAAGCATGCCTATCTCTTGGTATAATTTGTGTAGATATTGGCTCAACTTTTAAATTAAGTTTTTTAGCAACATAAGCTTCGACACTAGGATTTATATTTGCATACGTTCCTACTGCGCCAGAAATTGCACATGTTGATATTTCATTTATTGCTCTATCGAGTCTTTCTTTATTTCTTCTAAACTCTTCATAAAAACTTGCCAACTTTAGTCCAAATGTAGTTGGTTCAGCATGTATGCCATGACTTCTACCTATACATATTGTTTTTTTATATTTTTTTGCTTTCGTTTTTAAAACTTTTAGAATTTCATTAATGTCATTCAGAATAATTTTAGATGATTGTGTTAGTTGTATATTAAAACATGTATCCAAAACATCCGATGAAGTCATTCCTTTATGCAAAAACTTACCATCAGGACCAACTTTTTCAGTTATAGATGTTAGGAAAGCAACAACATCATGATGAACGTTGCTTTCAATTTTATGAATTCTATCAACATTTATTCTAGCTTTTTTTTTAACTTTTTTTGCAACACCTTTTGGAATTACTTTAATTTTTTCCATAGCTTCAGCTGCAGCTATTTCTATATCTAACCAAATCTTATACTTATTTTCTTCGCTCCAAATATCCCTAAGATGTTTTCTTGAGTATCTATTAATCATTTTTAGTAAGGCGGTTTATCAAAATTTTTTTTTGAAGCAGTAAATATTTCAACCCCATCATTAGTTACTCCTACAGTATGTTCAAATTGTGCTGATAAAGTTTTATCTTTAGTAACTGCGGTCCAGCCATCGCTTAACATCCTTGTGTAAAATGTCCCATCGTTAATCATTGGTTCTACAGTAAATATCATTCCAGATTTCAATTTTACACCTTCACCTTTTTTACCGTAATGTAAAATATTTGGCAATTCATGAAAAATTTTACCAATACCGTGACCACAAAAATCCCTGACTACAGAAAAACCTTTTTTTTCAACAAGTGTTTGTATTGTGTAACCAATATCTCCAATACTTATTCCATTTTTAATTATGGATATTGCTTTCATCATTGCATCATATGTAGTGGAAACTAAATTTTTACTTTTAACAGAAACATCTCCAGAGTAGTACATTCTGCTAGTGTCGCCGTGCCATCCATCAACAATCGCAGTGACATCAATATTTATAATATCTCCATCATTTAAATATTTATCACCTGGTATACCGTGACAAACTACGTGATTAATTGAAGTGCAACATGATTTTGGAAACCCTCTGTAAAAAAGTGGAGCTGAATAGCCTCCATTATCTTTTATAAACTCATAACATATTTTATCTAACTTACCAGTTGTTACTCCAGGTTTAACATATTGTGTTATTTCATCTAAAGTTTTGGAAGCTAAATTTCCAGCAATCTTTATTTTTTCAAAGTTTTCTTTGTAATTAAGACTCATATTTAATTTCTTTATTAAGTTTTATCTCTTCATTATTCAATTTACAATCGTAACAAAGTATTTTAACTCCATTTTTTAAAGCTCTATCAAATGCAATTTTGTATTGTTCATCAATATCTTCTGCAATTTTGAATGAATTACACCCCTCTATTTGAATTAAATATAATATATATGCTTTATATCCTTTTTTTGTAGCTTTTATAAGTTCATTCAAATGTTTAGTTCCCCTTGATGTTACGGCGTCTGGAAATTCAGCAACACTGTTTTTTCTTAATAAAGTTACATTTTTAACTTCAAGAAAACACTTTTCATTTTTATTACTTAGAAGAAAATCAAATCGTGTATTTTCAGAAAACTTAACTTCATTCTTTATTTCAGTGAATTTATTTAGTTTAATTATTTTTTTTAAACCTAAACTTTCATGAACAATTTTATTAGTTAATAGGGTATTTATACCAATTTTTTTTTTATTATTTTCGACTATTTGCAACGTATATTTTAATTTTCTTTTTGGGTTATCAGACTTTGAAAACCAAACTTTGCTCCCTTTATTAAGCAATCCCATCATAGAACCTGTATTTGGACAATGCCCTGTAATGACATCATTTTTATAATTTATGTCAACAAAAAATCTTTTATATCTTTTAATCAAAGTTCCTTGTAATAATCTTTCTTTAAATTTCATATAATATAAATATTATCAGAATATGAAAAAAGCTAATAAAAAATTAAATGCTGCTATTGTTATAATTGGAAACGAAGTATTATCAGGCAGAACACAAGATGTTAATGTTATAAATATTTCAAATTGGTTAAATAGTTTAGGAGTTAAGCTGGATGAAGTTAGAATTATTCCTGATATTGAAAGAACTATAATTAAAACAATTAATGAAGTAAGAAGAAAATTTACTTATATTTTTACTACAGGTGGAATTGGCCCCACGCACGATGATATTACTTCTAAATCTATATCAAAGGCTTTTAAAGTAAAATATTGTTACCATCCAGAGGCCTTTCAAATATTAGAAAACTATTATGAAAAAGGAAAGTTTAATACTGGAAGAAAAAAAATGGCTAAAATACCAAAAAATGCATTATTGATTTACAATCCATCAAGTGCAGCCCCAGGTTTTTTTATTAAAAACGTTTATTGCTTGCCAGGAGTTCCTTCAATACTGAAATCAATGCTTGGAGGTTTAAATAATAAAATAATAGGTGGAAAAAAAATTATAAGCAAAACATTAAGTTTAAGAACTGTAGAAAGTGAAATTTCTATCCCTTTAGAAAAAGTCCAGAATAAGAATAAAAATATTGAAATTGGAAGTTATCCTTTTTTTAAACAGGGAAAACTAGGGGTGTCATTAGTATTAAGGTCAAATAAACTAAACTTAATAGAAAAAAGCATAAAAGAAATTATGGTTTTTGTAAAAAAAAAGAAAATTAAAATTATAATTAACAAATAGTATGATTTATTATTTTGCTTACGGCAGTAACTTACATCATTCACAAATGAAAAAAAGGTGTCCCAAATGTCTTTATGTAAAAAAAATTATTTTAAAAAACTTTCAACTAACTTTTAGAAATAAAGGAGGATGGGCTGATATTGAAAAAAATAATAATAAGCAAGTATATGGAGGTTTGTATTCTATTTCTAAATTTGCGGAAACTAGATTAGATAAGTATGAAGATTATCCAGCTATATATAAAAAAATATATTTTAAATATAATGGTAAAAAAGTAATGACTTATACAATGGTTAGGAAAACAAAATTAGTTCATCCAACAGACCGATATTTAAATATTATTAAACAAGGTTATAAAGATTGTAAAATTAACATTAAAAGTTTAAATATTGCTCTGCAGCTTTTAGAACATCGTCGACGCTAATTGAAGAAATATTAGATTTATTTTTTATTTTTTTACTATCTAGTATTATTAAACCTTTATAATTTGGAGCAAATTTTTCTGATTTAGTTGGACCAAATAATACTATCATTGGTATTTTAGCTAATGAAAGCATGTGCATAATTCCATTATCAATTGAGATTGCAAAATCAAGTCTTTTACCTAAGCAAGTAACTAATGTGGGAGATGATAATTTGCTCTCATGTTCTGGAAATATTGCATTAGGTATTAATTCATTAATTTTATTTTTTAGTTCATTATTTTTTTTTTCTATAAAAAAAACTGGTATTTTATTTTTATCTTTTAATTTATTGCATAAACTGACAACATTACTTAATGGCCACTCTTTTTTTCTGTAAACATTTCCTTGAGTAATGGAAAAACCTACATAATTATTTTTTGGAAGTAATCTCTTTGATTCTTCTTTATACTTATTATCAATTTTATTAAAATCAAAATCTTGTAAGGTACACTTTGTATCTAGCATTTTGTTTAAAGCATTTAATATAGTTTCATTAATTTTGATTTTTTTTATAATATTGATTTTTGGCTTTGATAAGAAAAAATTAAAACAAGAGGATATAAAAAATTTATGTGGTATCATTTTTAATATTAATGAGTTTCTGATTTTAGACTGTAAATCAATTATCAAATCAAATTTTTCAATATTTTTCTTTTTGATTTGATTTTTGACTGTTAGTAAATGCCACCACCTAAAACCAAAGTATTTAATATTTAAATTAATGCTATTTATATGACAATTTAGATCTTTCAAACTATGGTTAAAATGATTTTCATGAGCACATAAATAATAAAAATTGGCATTTTTAAATTCCTTTTTTAATGAATTTATTAGAGGCAGTATTTGAATTGCGTCACCAATCCCTCCGCCTGAATTGTAAAAAAGTACTCGATTGATCATACAAAAAACTATACAAATAATTGATTTACTTGACTAACATAATAAATTAAAACATGTCTTTTTTAAGAAATGCCCTCGTGGTGAAATTGGTAGACACAAAGGACTTAAAATCCTTGCCCTTTTGGGAGTGCCAGTTCGAGTCTGGCCGAGGGCACCACTAAAATATGATGTTAAAAAGAATACATTTTGTTATAGATAAAACAGTCAAGGCGTCAAAATTTAAAAATAAACTTTTAAATCTTCATAAAAATTATACAATTCGTAAGGCTAATGTGATTGTAGTAGTGGGTGGCGATGGGTTCATGTTAGAAACTTTAAAGAAATATCAAAAATTCAACAAGCCATTTTATGGAATTAATAGAGGAAGTTTTGGATTTTTAATGAATAAATTTGATATTAATAATATTTTAAAAAATATATCTCAAGCTAAGATAGTGTCAATATCACCATTGATCATGAGCGCTAAAACAAAAAATAATAAAAAAATAAAAGCTATAGCCGTTAATGATGTTTCGCTATTAAGACAGAGCAAACAAACCTCTTTATTAGAAATAAGAAATAAAAATAAAGTAATAATAAAAAAACTAGTTTCTGATGGTGTTTTAGTCTCTACACCCGCTGGAAGCACTGCATATAATTTATCTGTACATGGTCCTATTTTAAGTCTTGATTCTAAAAAAATTGCAATTACACCTATAAGCCCATTCAGACCAAGAAGGTGGAAAGGCAAAGTTTTACCATCATCTTCTATTATAAAAATAAAAAATTTAAATCATGTTAAAAGACCAGTTAGCGTAGTGGCTGATAATAAAGAAGTAAGAAATATTAAATATGTAACAATTAAGATTGATAGATTTGTTAATTTCAAATTACTATATGATAGAAATAATAGTTTAAGTAAAAAAATCAAACTTGAACAACTGCGTCGGCAAGTAAATTAAAATTTAATTTTGTAACATTAGATGAAAAAAAAAAGAAAGCATGTAAATATTTATTTGTTAGTAGCGTCACTTTTTTTTAGTTTCTGTTTAGTTGAGTTATATATGTATGTTGCAAAAATTGAATACCCAATTTTTCAAAATTTTGATCAAGACAGAGGTTTTTCACTCAGACCCAATTCTTCCGGTTGGTGGACAAGAGAAGGCAAAGCTTTTGTTAAAATAAATAGCCAAGGTTTAAGGGATATAGAACATAACAAATCTAAAGATTTAAAAACAATAAGAATAGCAGTTTTAGGAGATTCTTTTACTGAAGCGCGACCCATATCCTTAGATAAAACTTTTTGGAAACTTTCTGAAAAAAAATTAAATTCTTGCATACCAGAAAAATATAAAGATATTGAAGTTATTAATTTTGGTGTAACAGAATATAGTACTGCTCAGGAATTAATAACATTACGTAATAATGTTTGGCAGTATGATCCAGATATAATTTTATTAGCCTTTTATAGTGGAAATGATGTATCAGACAATTCAAAAAAATTATCAAGAAAAAATTATAGACCCTTTTTTTATTATGAAAATAATACCATTAAACTAGATAATTCTTTTAGAGAAACAAAAACCTACAAGCTATTAAATTCATTTAAGGGTCAATTAGTCATTACACTAAGTAGTTACTCAAGACTTGTTCAGCTAGTAAAAGAAATATATTTAAAATTTAGCACTTCAAAATTAAATCATAAAGATGTTAAAAAAGAAGGAAAATCTATTCTTGAAGAATATGGAGGAACCTATCAACAATTATATAATCCGTCATCTCCAGATTGGATTGAGGCGTGGAAACTAACTGAAGATATTATTTTAATGATTAACAGTGAAGTTAAAAATAAACAGAAAGAGTTT
>Ga0209089_10004510_pt1 | contig 11608 bp, 9 predicted proteins | sample ArcticOcean_MG_C_FD_187431 | JGI IMG/M metagenome (GOLD analysis project Ga0209089, IMG submission 187431) | Marine microbial communities from western Arctic Ocean - ArcticOcean_MG_CB2_150 (SPAdes) (version 2) | ecosystem: Environmental > Aquatic > Marine > Oceanic | place: Arctic Ocean: Canada...
CGCCATTAACAAGATGCTGCACGAGAATAGCGACGGACATGTTAGTAGTAGAATCCTCACCACGGCGAACTTACTGTGGGGGGGTAGTGGCGGCCATGGCCAGGCAGTAAGTGGACCGGCGGTTTAAACTGATGCGGAAACGCAGAAGATAAAGCCGGTGAGATTCACCAAGCAGAAATGAGAAGGTGACGATGACATTGAAGGACACTGGTAAATCTGACATCATCTTGCATGCTGGTAAAGTTATAACCGTTGGAAATGACGACCGAATCGAACAGGCCGTGGCCGTACGCGGTGAGCTTATTCAGGCCGTTGGTAGTGATCAAGACGTGCTTGCCTTGGCCGGCCCTGACACCCAAGTCATAGATCTGCGGGGGCGGACGGTCATCCCTGGGATCATCGATATACACGCCCATATGGACCGGGAAGGATTAAAGCGAATCTACCCCTCTCTTGAAGGCGCAACGTCGATGCCTGAAATCCTCAGCCTCATAAAGCAGCAAGTAGACCAGAAGCGCCCCGGTGAATGGGTCACAACCATGCCAGTGGGTGATCCGCCCAATTATGCCGATATGCCGGCCAACCTTCAGGAAGGGCGTTTCCCCGACAGATGGGACCTCGATAAAGTATCGCCGAACAACCCTGTTTATATCCGGGGCACATGGACACCCTGGAATGTCCCTCCATCAGTGGCGATTGCCAACAGTATGGCATTACAACTGGCTGGCATCGATCGGAATACCCAGTCGCCCGACTCAAGCGTGACCATAGAGCACGACGATTCTGGTGAACCAACCGGCATATTGAGAGACTCGGAGAGGTTTCCATCGTTGGAATTCACTCTGATGAAGGTTGTGCCTAGGTTCACTCAAGAACAACGGGTGGCTGCCTTGAAAGAGTCGATGCAACTCTACAACTCGGTGGGAACAACTGGCACCTATGAAGGCCACGGTGTAGCTCCGGAGGTGATGCGAGCCTACAAAGAAGTTTGGGATGCCAACGAGATGACGGTCCGGGCCCATCTGGTGTTGAGTCCCGAATGGAAAACTGTCGCCGGTGCGGCTAAAGAGATGGAACGCTGGGCGCATGCGGCTTCCGGCCAGGGATTTGGCGATGGGATGCTTCGCGTTAGCGGCTACTACTTATCCCACCGTGGCAACAAATACACCGCGCGTGCTAGGTCAGCAGAGCTTCCATTCACCGGCTGGGCGGGTTTTGCTGAAAGCTACAATTCGCCTGCTAAATTTCATCAATTGGCCCTGTTGGCAGCCAAGCACAACCTGCGGGTCAATACCATTGTTGCCCGCGGACTGGGTGAAGTGTTAGACATATTCCAGGAAGTGAATCGGGAGATTCCAATCGGCGACAAGCGTTGGACGATTGGCCATGTGGTTGAGACATCCGCCGAGCAATTAAAGGTCATCCGGGAGTTGGGCCTAATCATCGAGACTATCCCCCTGACCCATCTGTGGCTGCGCGGCGGCCAGTTTGTGAAAGACTCCGCCAGGGCCGACAAAGCCGTGGCCCACAAAGATTACCTGGACCAAGGCGTACGATTTGGCATGGGCACGGACAACAAACCGTACAGTCCGTTCCCTACGATATGGGCAGCGGTTGCCCGACAGGAGCGCACAACCAACGAAGTGATTGGACCAAACCAATGTCTGACCCGGATGGAAGCATTGCGCGCAATCACCATGGGCGGCGCTTATTTCTCATTTGAAGAGAATCGTCGGGGGTCACTGGAGATGGGTAAACTCGCCGACGTTGCGGTGCTATCCGGCGACTACTTGGACATACCGGAAGACGAGATACCCGACTTGAACTCGGTGCTGACTATGCTTGGCGGGCGTGTTGTTTACTCTTCCGGTTTGCTTGAATAAAGGACCGGGTTGTTGAGTTTCTTGGGAATCCCGAAGAGAATGCGCTTACTGGAATTGGAGAAGTGAATGACTGATCGTGTGCCGTCCGCCCCAAAAAGACCTCAAGAAATAACGAACCACGGGGATGTTAGGAATGACCCGTGGTTTTGGCTCCGTGATATCGATGACCCAGAAACCATGGAGTATCTCAATGCTGAGAATGCCTATACCGAAGCGATTTTGGAACCTGAGAATGCGCTTCGAGAAACCCTATTCGATGAGATGCGAGCCCGGATAAAAGAAGACGATTCCACCGTTCCCCAAAAGGACGGGGATTATTACTACTACACCCGCTTTGAAGAGGGCAATCAATACGCCATAGTGTGTCGCAAATATTTTTCTTTGGATGCGGACGAAGAAGTCATTCTAGACGTAAATGAACTTGCGAAAGACCTAGATTACTGCCGCGTTGGCAGTTTGGAGAACAGCCCCGACCATAAATTGTTGGCTTACTCAATGGACTCTGACGGCTCAGAGATTTACACCATCTACGTCAAGAATCTGGAAACTGGCGATCTGCTGCCAGATGCCATCACCAACTCCTACTACTCCCTGGAATGGGCCAACGATAGCAAGACCCTGTTCTATGACGTTCTGGACGAAAACCACCGGCCAGTTAAGGTGTTCAAACATCGTCTGGGGGACGATCCGTCGGCGGACGAACTGGTTTACCAGGAGATGGATGAGCGTTTCTTCGTCGGGGTGATGAAATCGTCCAGCAATCGTTTTATCTTCGTGACTGCCTCAGGAAACAACATGTCAGAGTGGCGTTTCATAGAAGCCGATAATTCGGATTCTGCGTTGACGTTGATTGAGACACGCCGTGAGGGGTTTGAATACGATGTAGAACACCACGGCGATCGGTTCCTAATCCGCCACAATGGCGGAGATGCCAAGGACTTCCAGGTCTCAGAAACACCGATAACGACGCCCGCAGAGGAGAATTGGCAGGACTTGATACCTCACGTGCTGGGTCATCCCATCGGAGGTATCACCGTTACCCGAGACCACTTGATTCTTTCAAGTCGTGATGACGGGTTGCCTCAGATTCGTGTGATTGAACACGCCACTGGGAATTCCTTCGATATTCCTTTTGATGAAGAAGACTATTTTGTGGGGGTTATGGAAGGTCGGGAATGGGAGACCTCAACACTGCGGTTTTCCTATTCCTCGATGACCACTCCGGCGACGATCTACGACTACAACATTGAAACGCACGAGCGGGAGTTGAAGAAACAAACCGAGGTTTTGGGAGATTTTTCCTCGGACAAATACCGGACTAGTAGGGTTCTAGCGCCGGCAGAAGATGGAACTCTGATCCCGATTTCGATCCTCTATTCAGAGGACACTCCTCTCGACGGTTCGGCGCCGCTTTATCTTTATGGATATGGGTCGTACGGCATCGTCGTCGATTCCAATTTCGGCTCAGCCCGGCTGAGCCTGGTGGACCGCGGGTTTATCTTTGCCGTGGCCCACATCCGCGGCGGGATGGACTTGGGATGGGACTGGTATGAAGATGGCAAACTGCTTAAAAAGCGGAATACTTTCACTGATTTCATTGCCTGCGCCGAGTACTTGGTCGACCAGAACTACACAGAGAAAGGTCGACTCATCGCCTCCGGTGGCAGCGCCGGCGGCATGCTCATGGGAGCGGTGGTCAACCTTCGCCCTGACTTGTTCAAGGCGGTGGTCGCCGATGTTCCCTTCGTGGATGTTCTGAACACAATGCTGGATGACACTCTTCCATTGACCACAATGGAGTACAACGAATGGGGCAACCCCAACGAGAAGGATTTCTATGATTACATGAAATCCTATTCACCCTACGACAATGTGCAGCGCCAAGATTACCCTCACATGCTAATCACCGGGGGTATCAGCGATCCAAGGGTGACCTACTGGGAGCCCGCTAAATGGACCGCTCGCCTGCGGGACACCAAGACCGACGACAACCTACTGTTGTTGAAGATTCACATGGACTCGGGGCACGGTGGAGCGTCGGGCCGGTTTGATCGGCTGAAAGAAGTAGCGCTGGAATACGCTTTCGCCTTGAAAGTCTTTGGAATGAGCGAAACGACAAAACAATAAACCGAGGAATATCTAATGGTACAAATAGTAACGGTCTACCCTGGTGCCGACGGCGAATCACGTCTTGCTGACGTGTCCATGGATCAGTTCTCTGAGATCATCAAACACATTGGAGAAGGCCCAAACAGGCTGAATCAAAGCCTTTCCCCTTCTGAATCCGATTACCACACCGCCTCCCGTCGTCAATATGTGATGCACCTGGAAGGAATCTCCGAGATTGAAATCGCCGATGGCACGTCCAAACAATTGCACCCATGAGATATCCTGATTGCTCAGGACACCACTGGACACGGGCACATCACCCGGGGAATCGGAGACGGGCTCCGAATTTCGATAAACGCTCCATTGGAAGACGGCCCCTGGCTCCCAAATCCGTAAACTGTCAGACGATTCTGTTTTAAGGAAGGTCTACTGTTGGCTAGAACGACGATCGAAAACAATGTCATCGCCTACCTTGATAATGACGACAGCCCCGATATTACCAACCCGATTCACTCCACGGAAATCGCCAAAGCCTACGGGTTTGACGGCCCGCTTGTGGGCGGAGTCACGGTGTGGGGATGGGCGACTGACACAATCATGGAGGCCTTGGGCGAAGGCTGGCTGGATCATGGTTGGGCCGAGTATTTGTTCCGGCAACCCACCTATCCAGGTGACTCGCTTACGGTGAAAGCGGTGCTGAATGAAGACGTACCTCTTGCATCCTGGAGCGTTGAAATGATCAATGAATCCGGTGATGTATGCGTGACCGGCACGGTCGGACTCGGAAAAGCGGAATGGCTTCAGGAGCTTAAACTCCCAGGCTCAATGGGCGCTTCGAGCGAGCCGGAGAACAAAGGCCCTCTGACCCTTGAGAACGCGGAGATTGGGAAGGATTGGTTGGCGGCGGAGCTTGGTTTTTCAGAGGAAGAATCCACAGAGTTCATCGCTAAAAAACAGCATACCGACAACCCATTATTTCTCGGTGGCAACGGAATTGCACATCCTTCTTGGACTGCCGGGTGGGCCGAGAAGCTGTTGCGGCACAATTTTGAGATACCAAGCTCCATGCATACGAAAAGCCGCGTTCAGCACCACGCCAGGATACCGATTGGAACCTCAGTGATTGGAGGCGCTCACCTGATCGATGCCTACGAGCGGAAGGCCCATCATTTTGCGAACTATGATGTCCTCTTGGCTGATAATGAAGGCAACCAATTGGCCCAACTACGCCATTGGACCATCTTTAAGATTGCCACCATGGAAGAGCGAGCAAAACTAGCGGATTAAATCGTTCCGTGACTGAAGATTGAGTTCTGAAGGAAGTAACACAGTGAAGATTGGCATGTCGTTGACGTCGAGCTATCCCGTCGACCAAGACAGCGCGCAGATAATGGCAAACTTGATTGAAGAAGTCAGGCTGATGGCCGAACTCGGGTTCGACTCCTTCTCATTGGGAGACCACCACCTGACCTCGAACCATTACCTGCAGGTATTGCCCACGATGTCCAGTCTTTCCCCCATCAGCGGGACGATGCGTCTATTACCGCTGTTCCTGCTGCCCTTTTACAACCCGATATTGCTTGCTGAGCAGTTGGCCACACTCGACGTCATCAGCGGTGGAAAGACCACCGTGATTGCTGGTCTGGGTTACGACCCGGCTGCCTTTACCGCCTTTCAAACTACCCAGAGCGCGAGGGTTTCCAGGTTCGTTGAGACGTTAGAGATCATGAAGCTGTTGTGGGAGGGCGACTCTGTTACCTACCAAGGCCGCCATTATTCCATCGACGTTCCTGTAGAAATGAACCCAAAACCCATATCTCGGCCGCTGCCCACGTGGATTGCAGGAGGGGCGGTGCCAGCCATCGAGAGGGCAGCGAAGATGGCTGATGGATGGGTGATTGCTCCCGGCTCGACTCCGAAGACGGCAAAAGAAGGGATTGCTGAATATAAGGGAGCGCTGGAAAAACTGGGACGTGATGTGGCGGATATGAGCATCGTATTAAGGCGTGACGCGCACTTGAGTCCTATGTCTGCTGCTGGTCACCGGGAGGCCCAAACGCTCTTCGAAAATGGCTACCGTGGTTTCGGAGTCACGGAGTTGGAAGAATCACTGGTGGTCGGTGGCCCTGATGACTGCATCAAATACCTGGAAGAGATGCAGTCCGCAGGTGTAACTGAGGTGTTATTCCGGTGCGCTCTCGACGAACGTGAGCTGGCGTTACAGACCATCACAACCATCGGCAAAGAGGTTGTACCACATTTCAGGCGCTAGCCAACTTGCGGCTCGTGAGGCTGCGAATCCCTAACGTTACTTAGATGGCACGAACAGCGGAAGCACCACGTTGGGCTCATCGACGGTGGGCATGAAGGTAACCTGCACCGGCATGTTGACGTAGATGTCTTCCGGCGCAATGTTCAGCACATTGCTACACACTCGCAGACCCTCTTGCTCTTCCAGCTCGATGAGGGAAATGTTGTAGGGCACCTGATCCTTTTCCCTAATGGCGGGATGGACTGGATTCCGAACGACCACGAAGGAATAAACGACCCCTTTTCCACTGACCCTGGTCCATAGGTATTCCAGAGAATGGCAGTGGGGACACATGGGGGTCGGCAAGTGCCGGAACATTTCACATGCAGAACACTTTTGGATTCGGAGTTCGTTGTTGTGGGTAGCCTCCCAGAACCCCTGTTCGTAGTCGGGGAGTCGGTCCAAATCCGGAAGTGGTATTCCTTCCAGAGGCCCGGTCATCGGACGCGATTTTATGGTCTGATCTTGTTGCTGCGTCATGAATCTATCCCCTGCGGATGATTACGGCTGCGCTCAGTTGGGCAACGCTGCTGCATGAGAGAACTCGGTTGATGGTCTTGTTGGGCGGCTGGGCGGTGGATGTACCCCGGATCAGCCGCACCGCTTCCTGGGTGTGGGTGAGGCCATGGATGTAGGCCTCGGAGTGGTTGCCGCCATGGGTGTTTGTCGGCAACATACCGTCGAACCTGATGTTATGTCCCCCTTGCACGAAGTCCTTGGCCTCACCGAATGGCACGAAGCCGTAGGCCTCCAGATTGAACAGGCAGAACGGAGTGAAGTGGTCATAGAACATCAGGGCATCCATGTCTTTTGGCCCAAGATTGGCCCTGGCCCAGAGGTCTCTGGCAGTGTTTACCGACTCCGACATGGCAATGTCGGGGCGGTAGATAACTCCCTCATTCAGAGGCCCTGAGCCTTGGGCAGCGGCCTCAACCAGTGTCAGAGTGTCAGCGTGACGGAGATTTTTCGCACGGTCTGGCGTGGTCATCACGATGGCCGCAGCTCCGTCGTTCTCCTGGCAGATGTCCAGCAGATGCAGCGGATCCACCACCATGCGGGAGTTCTGGTGGTCATCCAGAGTGATTGGGGTTCTGCGAAGGGCGCGTGGGTTGCGTGAGGCGTGCTCACGCAACGTCACGGCTACCCAGCCAAAATGCTCGCTCGTGGCCCCGTACTCATGCATGTAGCGACGAACAAACAGGCTGAACTGATGTGCTGGAGCCATGCTGCCAAATGGAGCTGCAAAGACTCCCTGGCCTCCAGCGATTCGACCGGGGTTTCTGGCTTGACCCAGCCTCAATTGAGACCGCAGATTGGCAGCGCGGAAGCAGACAACGTAGTTGCAATATCCGGCAGAGATAGCGGCAGCGGCATGGCCCACCACGGCGTTGCCCGCCCCCCCGCCGTAGGAAACAGACTCCCAATGGCGCAAGTTCTTGATGCCCAGCGACTGCACCACCATCGTTTCCAGATTGGTGTCCATCTCGTACCGGATCAGGCCGTCTATGTCGTGGGGTGATATGCCAGCGTCGTCGCAGGCTGCCTTGATCGCCTCGGATGCAAGCTGAAGTTCACTTCGTCCGGAGTCAAAAGAAAACTCGGTCTCGCCAATGCCAATGATGGCAGCCTTGTCCCTGATTCCGTTAACGTCTGCGGAGTTTGTCGTCACTTTCAGCCCCTCTTAAACTTCGTCCCAGTCTACAATACCGCGTTCTTTGAAATCAGTGATCTGGTCATCGGTGTATCCCAACTCTTTGAGCACTGGTCGGGTGTGCTCCCCTTTAATTGGGGCCGGGCCAGCTTTGCCCGCGGTCTTCGAGAATCCGACCACTGGGGTGTAGCGCCAGAACTCGCCGAGGCCAGTGGCTTCTATCTGCGTTAGGATGCCGTTTTCTCGAACGTGGCTGTCTACATCGAAGAAGTAGTACATTCCCCGGTCTTCGGCCTTGACGCAGGCGACATCGGCATCAGTTAGCAGCTTCTCCCATTCCAAGGGCTCCCTGGGTACGAACACTTGGGTTAGTTCTTCAATCAGTTCGTTATCGTGTTTCTCTCGTGCTGACTGAGTTGCAAATCGAGGGTCTTTGAGAAGGTCTGGCCGCTCGATGGTTTGGCAGAGAGCCTGCCATTCCTCTTCAAATGGGCAGGCGAGAAAAACCCAGCCGCTCTTTGCGGGGTACAGGCGGTACAGAGCGTCAAGGCCGTACCCGTCTCGGTCTGGCAGACGCCGGGGTAACTTGCCTTGGTGCCAGAAAAAATCATCGGCATTTGCATAGGCATTGGCCGCAATCATGGTGGATTCAACGTACTGAGCCTTGCCGGTGCGCTCCCTGGCGTAGAGTCCCAGTACCAGACCAACAGAGTTGACCATGGCCGTGGTGTGATCGGCAGTGCCGTCATTAGCTCGTTTGAGTTGCGTGGACACCGCGACGATTTCATCAATGGTCATAGTCTGTTCTGGAGGCGGAAAAGAATCACGCCCCATCTGGGCAACGCCTCCCCCGGAGACCGCCCCGGCGATGGGGGCCATGGACGGCCGGTGGGAATACGGGCCGGTGGAGCCGTAGCCGCCGGCGTAGAGGTAGATCAAATTGGGATTAATCTCGGCCAGTTGCTCGTAGCCGATGCCGGTGCGCTCCGGGGCTCCCGGCCGCATGCTGTGCAGTAGCATGTCGGCCTTGGCTGCCAGTTGGTGCATTATCTTCTGGCCTTCAGGGGCCTTCAGGTTCAAGCAGACACCCTCAGAGCCAGCCATCGTGCGCTGCACTGAAATGCCTTGGAGACCCTGCCTTCCCCAGTCACCGTCTAAGGCCTCGATGCGAATGACCCTGGCACCCAACTCTGCCACTAGAGCGCAACCCAGCGGCCCGTTAATCACTGTGCCCAAGTCCAGCAGCGTAACGCCTTCTAACGCCAACTTGGGCATGGGTTCTTGGCCTTCGTTGGCTGGAGTTTTAGTGGCTGAATCCAGGCGTGCTAGGACTTCATCAGTGTGTTGGCCGGGCTCGGGAGCGGCGCCCTTGGCGCTGCCGGGAGTCTCCGACATGATGACCATGGGGCCCAGTTGTCGTAATTCTCCCACCCCTGAGTGTTGGGCGTTGGCCACGTGGCCGTTGTGCACAATTTGAGGATGCTCCAGCGCCGTTTCAGAGGTCATGTAGGGCTCCGCTGCCACATCACTACCTTCTCCTGCGAATAATTCCATCCACTCATCCAGAGTCTTTTCCTGAATCTTCTCCAGCATCATCTTTTCTAGCGATGCCACATGTTCCACTGCCACGGATGGAGCGGTTTTGTAACGCGGATCGTCGTATATGAAGTCCATCTCCAAAGAATGCACCATGGAACGGAACAGCCGATGTACTATGTTGCCCAACTGGATCCAGTGGCCGTCTTTGGTGCGAGCGGGCAGATATCCCGTGGGATTGGGACGTCCGATGCCCACTCTTGTGTCTGGTGGGTGGTTTACCGGGTCCTTGGCGATCATCTGACCGTGAATCCAGGATATGTGGTCGTAGGTGGTGATGGTCTTGAGCATGCTAGTTTCAACCAGCTGCCCCTGGCCAGTTTTCTCACGCAGGTATAGGGCGGTAGTGATACCCCGTATGAGGGCCGTGGCCGCTGAGTGGCAAACACCGTGTACCACCACGTAGTTGGGTCCTTGTCTTGGGTTTTGCCCGGAAAACATCATCATCCGGCCAGTCTTGGCGGCAACCACGGCGTCGTAGCCTTTGTAGTTGGCGTAGGGGCCTTCAGAACCAAATCCGGTCAGTGACGCGTAAACCAACTCCGGATGATTCGCTCTCAAACTGGTGTAATCGATACCCAATCGCTTGGTTACACCGGGGCGAAAGCTCTCGACCACTACATCGGAGACCTGCGCCAACTTCTGTGCCTGCTCTCGGCCTTCGGCAGTCTTTAAGTCGAGGATGACGCTTTTTTTGCCCCGGTTCCATTGGATAGATCCGGGCGATTCTCTGAATCTGTCACCAGACGGGGATTCAACCTTGATCACTTCGGCGCCGAAGTCGGACATCACCATGGTGGCAATGCCTCCAGGCATTCCTCTGGTGAAGTCCAGGACCGTGATCCCATCGAAGACCTGCGCCATTATTCCCCTCCTGACATAGTTACCAAACGGTTGAAGATGAGGCGTGGTTCGGCCATTCTAGTCTACGATGGTACGCTTTGGGGCCATTATCGTTTGGGTTTTAATCCTGTTCGTAGCTGACGGTACTGAGGGCACCGGGAGGAGATAGGAACTTAGCTAGAATTAATAATCCGGGATATGGCGGGAGGTTAATAATAGTGAAAGTTGCGAATTTGCTGTGGTCTGGTCATATAGTTAACGCTCAGGCCCAATGTATAATCAGTCGGGCCTACGTAGCCTCAGTGATTCACTAGATTGGGCAAAATATAATCATCGGCCTGGATACGCCTTGTCCAGGGCAGAATGCCGGTCCGATGTAATTTTTTGGAGACGACTTAATGACCGAGCAAGAGTTCGTGCAGGTAGCTCAGACTGGAGACCTATCCCCAGGGGAAATGACGATGGTCAAACTAAACCGGGATCAAGTCCTCTTGGCCAATGTTGCTGGAACGTTCTACGCGATCAATAACATGTGCACACACATGATGGGTAGACTCGCCAAGGGCTTTCTTGACGACTCCGAAGTCGTATGCCCGTTCCACAGCGCTAGGTTTAGCGTTGTAACCGGAGAAGCTTTAACCACTCCGGCCAAGGATAATGTTCAGACCTACGAGGTCAAGATCTCCGGCGAGGAGATTCTGATCAGACAATCTGTCGCCTGACCTGACGATCTATCGAAGAGTTCTTGTTAACCGCGCTTTTAGCCAGCAGTATCCAACAACGCCCTTTTAAACCCTTCCCAACTCCCGGAATCGAAATCACTCTCAGTATCAGTGTGTTCAGTGCCAGGCTTATTATCCCAGCCGTCAAAGTGGATTAACCCCTCAAGGTCCATCCGGTTTCGCCAGCCAGCGGATTGCAGCACCGGCTCTTTGGGGAATTCCACTGGGTATCCCAGGCAAAGATAAGCCACCGGTATTACATGAAGCGGCACGCCCAATATCTGCCGCAGTTGTGGCTGTTTCAATATGCTCACCCAGCCCACGCCAATCCCTTCCGCACGGGCCGCCAGCCACAGATTCTGCACGGCACAACAAGTGGAATACAGATCGGTCTCCTGGATAGAATTGCGCCCCAATACAACATCTGCTCTGGTCGGGTCACAGGTCACGCATACGTTGACCGGCGATTCTAAAATGCCTTCCAACTTCAGAG
>Ga0209089_10004511_pt1 | contig 11602 bp, 7 predicted proteins | sample ArcticOcean_MG_C_FD_187431 | JGI IMG/M metagenome (GOLD analysis project Ga0209089, IMG submission 187431) | Marine microbial communities from western Arctic Ocean - ArcticOcean_MG_CB2_150 (SPAdes) (version 2) | ecosystem: Environmental > Aquatic > Marine > Oceanic | place: Arctic Ocean: Canada...
TAGAGGATAATATTTTTAGTATTTCTGGAGACCCATCCTCAACCATTAATTCAAAACATCTACTAAAAAGATAATCTCCAACTAATATAGAAGATTGGTTTCCCCAAAGTGAATTTGCAGTTTTAGTTCCCCTTCTTAAATCGCTATTGTCAATTACATCGTCATGAAGAAGGGTTGCGCTATGAATTAATTCGACGCAAGCAGCTAAATTGATATCTCTTTTACCATCCTCATATCCACACAATTTTGCGGCTGCTAAAGTTAAAAGAGGTCTGATTCTTTTTCCACCTGAATTCAAGTGGTGGTCTGTCATTTTGTGAATTAAATTTATTTCACTAGCTAGTTTATATTTTATTATTTTACTAACATTATCAAGCTTTTCTCCAACAAGATTTTTTAGCTCCAAATAAGAATTATTTATTTCTTTTTTTAAAGGTATTACTGTTCCCATGTAAATAATTATAGCTTTTATTTTATATTAAAAAAAATTCATTTAGATCACAAGTGACGCACCTAAAAATTACAACCTAAGGTAGCTTTAAAAATTTACTTAAATTAATAAAGGATCTAAAAACTATGAAATTAAGGTATAAAAACAAATGTTTTCAATTTTAAAAATATTTAAAAAAAAAAAAATAATTCCTCATATTAGATTATCAGGTGTTATTGGATCTGTAGGCAAGTTTAAACAAGGTCTTGATTTTGTTGGACAAAAAGAAATTATTGAAAAAGCTTTTTCTATTAAAAAATCTTTAGCAATAGCTATTTCAATTAATTCTCCTGGAGGATCTCCAGTCCAATCCCACTTAATTTATAGCTACATTAGAAAACAGGCTAAAAAAAATAAAAAAAAAGTTTTGGTATTTGCTGAAGATGTTGCTGCTTCAGGGGGCTATTTAATTGCATGTGCAGGTGATGAAATTTATGCAAATTCTAGCTCAATTATAGGATCTATAGGCGTTATTTATTCATCTTTTGGGCTTCAAGAATTAATTAAAAAAGCTGGAATTCAAAGAAGAATTTATACAGCTGGAAAAAATAAAAGTTCACTCGACCCATTCGTAGAGGAGAAACAGGAAGATATTGAAAGATTAAAAAAAATACAACTAGAACTTCACGCTGATTTTATAAAAGTTGTAGAAGATAGCAGAACTACGAAATTAAAAAAAGATGGTAATCCTGAATTATTTACAGGAGAGTTTTGGTCTGGTTCTACAGCAAAAAAACTTGGCTTGATTGATGGCGTGGGAAATGCAGAAGATATTTTAAGAGAAAGATTTGGTGAAGATGTTATTATTAAAAAATTTGAAAAACAAAAAAGTTGGCTGAATAAGAAGTTATCTGGCGTAAGTGAAAATCAAATTGACAATTTAATGAATATGTTAGAAGAAAAATCAATTTGGCAAAGATATGGTTTTTAAATGCCTAAAAAAAAAAGTTTAAATATTAAGAAAGAAAAATTTAAACCTATAAATTTTCAAAACACCATATTAAACTTACAAAAGTTTTGGGGAAATTATGGGTGTGTGATACTACAGCCATATGATATAGAGGTTGGAGCAGGAACATTTCATCCAGCTACAACTTTGCGTTCCTTAGGCCCCACACCGTGGAAAGCTGCATACGTGCAGCCTTCAAGAAGACCAACTGACGGAAGGTATGGAAAAAATCCTAATCGCTTGCAACATTATTATCAATTTCAAGTAATAATTAAACCATCACCAAATGAAATAAAAAAAACTTTTTTAAAAAGTCTGTCCACGATAGGCATTAATCACAAGGAGCATGATATAAGATTTGTCGAAGATGATTGGGAAAGTCCCACCCTCGGCGCTGCAGGCCGCGGCTGGGAAGTATGGTGCGATGGCATGGAAATTACACAATTTACTTACTTTCAGCAGATGGCAGGAATTGAATGCAAACCAGTTTCGGTTGAACTTACGTACGGACTGGAAAGAATATGTATGTTTACACAAGAAAAAGATAATGTTTTTGATCTAGATTGGAATAACGATGGAGTAAAATATAAAGATGTATTTTACCAGGCAGAGAAAGAATATTCAGCTTATAATTTTGAATTTGCAAATACAGAGTATTTATTAAAAAATTTTGAATATGCTGAATCAGAATGCAAATCTCTGTTAGAAAAAAAACTTACTCTTCCTGCATACGATCAATGTTTAAAAGCTAGTCATATTTTTAACTTATTAGACTCTCGTGGTGTGATAGGAGTTGCTCAAAGAACCGAATATATTTCCAGAATAAGAGAATTGGCTAAAGGTTCTGGGCAAGCTTGGCTAGAAAGTCAAAAATAGAAAATGGCTGAATTGTTTATAGAACTATTTAGTGAAGAAATTCCAGCTAAGCTCCAGATAGATATTAGGCAGAAAATTAAATTAATGCTTGAAGAGGATCTAAAAAAAAAAGAAATTGATTTTGGTTTAAGTAAATCCTTTTCTACTCCCAAAAGGCTTGTTTTTTTAATAAATGGAATACCAGAAAAGATTGAGCAAAAAGGAAAAATTATAAAAGGCCCGAAAGTAGGAGTCCCAGAACAAGCATTAGAAGGTTTCATAAAATCAAACAAATTAAAAAAAACTGATGTTTATAAAAAAAAGATAGAAAAAGGTGAGTTTTATTTTGCAAAAAAACAGACAAAAGTAATAAATGTTTTAGAAGAATTAAAATCAGTAATACCAGATATGCTTCAGGCCTACTCATGGAAAAAATCAATGAAATGGTCAACTTATGACCTCAACTGGGGAAGACCATTAAAATCGATAATAGCTTTATTTAATAGAAAAATAATAAATTTTGATTTTTTTCATCTTCAAAGTGGAAATTTTACTTCAATAGACGGCGAAAATGAGGAAATAGTCAAAAGGATAAGTGATTTTAAATCATACTTAAGCGTTCTCAAATCAGCAAATATTATTTTAGATCAAGAAGTTAGAAGAAATATAATAATAAAAAAAATGAATACTATTTGTAATTCTAAAAAATTAAAGAATCATTTTAATGAAAAGTTACTTGAAGAAGTCATTAATTTAGTTGAAAAACCAAGTGTCATTTTGTGTAAGTTTAATGAGATCTATTTAAAAGTGCCAGAAGAAATTTTAATCGTTACAATGCAACAACAGCAAAAATATTTTCCTCTTTTTGATAGTGCTAATAAATTAACAAATATGTTTTTATTAGTTGCCAATATGCCAGATTTAAAAGGTTATATTAAAATAGGCAATCAAAGAGTAATTGAAGCAAGGCTATCAGATGCAAAATTTTTCTGGGAAAAAAATAAAAAACAAAATTTGGTAAAACAAGTGAGCAGGTTAAAGGATATAACTTTTTTTAATAAATTAGGAACATTTTATAACAAAACACAAAGATTAAGAAAATTAGCCACTTTAATTTCAGAACAATTAAATTTAAGTAAGGAAAAAGTAGAAATAGCATCATCAATTTGTAAAGCAGATCTGGTATCAGATTTAGTCGGAGAATATCCTGAGCTCCAAGGAGTTATGGGAAAGTATTTTGCAAAAGCACAAGGGTTTGAAGAAGATGTTGCTCTGGCAATTAGTGATCATTATTTGCCAATTGGTATTAACAGTAATGTTCCAAAAAAACCAATAAGTATTGCTGTATCTCTAATAGATAAAATAGATATGTTGGTAGGTTTTTTTGGAATCAATGAAAAGCCAACCAGTTCGAAGGATCCATTTGCGCTAAGGAGAAATGCGATTGGACTATTAAGAATTGTTATAGAAAATAAGCTAAGCATTCAACTGAAAGATTTAATTGATTACTCAGTAATTACATTTGAAGAGCAGGGTATAAAGTTGTTAAATGAAAATACTACTAAAGATATATTAATTTTTTTAAGAGAAAGATTTAAAAATTTATTAAAAGATAAAAAAATAAGAAGTGATATTATTGAAGCTGTAGATGGCTCTCCTAATGTGCAAGATTTTTTGATTCTTTATAAAAAATGTTTAATAATTAATAAGAATATTTCTAAAGATGTATGCAAAAATATTATAAAAACTTATAAGAGGGCTTCAAATATTATTCAACATGAATCAAAAATTAAAAATGAAAAGATTTTAGGACAACCAGAAGAGTTTTTGTTTAAAAGTGATGAAGAAAAAAATTTATATAATAAAATAAGCGAAATTCGACAGTATTTTACAAGCGCAAGAAAACATGAGAGTTACGATGAGACTTTGAAAGTATTATCTGAAGCAAAACCTGCAACGGATATTTTTTTTGAAAATGTAATTGTGAATGATAAAAACGCGGATATTAAAAAAAATCGCTTAGAGTTATTGCAAATGATTTGTAAAACTTATAATAACTTTATAGATTTTTCAAAAGTAGAAGGCATTTAGGTGAATAAATTAATTTATAGATTTAATAATAAAGAAAAATCAAAAACCCTTAATTCAAAAGAGATTCTTGGTGGAAAAGGATATAATTTAGTTCAAATGGCTAAACTAGGCTTGCCCGTTCCACCTGGTTTTACAATATCCACTAAAGTTTGTGATTATTTTTATAAAAATAATAAAAAGATTCCAAAAAATCTTAACAAACAAACAAAAAAAGAAATTGCTATAGTTGAAAAAATTTCAAATAAGAAATTTGGAGATTTGTCAAAGCCACTATTATTATCAGTTAGATCTGGCTCAAGAGTTTCTATGCCAGGTATGATGGATACAATTCTAAATTTAGGTTTGAATGATAAAACTGTCGTAGCACTAAAAAATAAAACTTCTAACGGTAGATTTGCTAAAGATAGCTATAGAAGACTTATCCAAATGTATAGCAATGTTGTTCTTGGCATAGAATCTCATTTTTTTGAAGAGTTAATTGAAAACTATAAGTTGACCAAAGGTGTAATACAAGACACAGAACTTGATGAAGATGATTGGGACGGATTAATAAAAAATTTCAAAGAAGTGGTTAAACAAAAAACCAAAAGCGAATTTCCACAAGATGTAAAAGAACAACTTTGGGGAGCTATTAAAGCTGTTTTTTTATCATGGAATAGTAAAAGAGCTAAAATTTATAGAAAAATAAATTATATACCAGATAATTGGGGCACGGCAGTTAATGTTCAAGCAATGGTATTTGGTAATATGGGTGAAAACTGCGCAACAGGTGTAGCTTTTACTAGAAACCCTTCTACAGGGAAAAAAGAATTTTTTGGTGAATACCTAGTCAACGCGCAAGGAGAAGATGTTGTCGCTGGCACACGAACACCTCAATATATTTCAAAAAATTTAAGAAAAAAATCTAATTCCAAAGGATTATCAATGGAAGAACTGATGCCAAAAATTTTTCTTCAGTTAAAAAAAATTTTCAATCAATTAGAAAAAAAATATAGAGATATGCAAGATATTGAATTTACAGTTGAGAATAATAAATTATGGATATTGCAAACTAGATCTGGAAAAAGAACTGCTAAGGCAGCAATTAAAATTGCTGTAGATATGTTTAATGAAAAATTAATTTCTAACAAAGAGGCCATTCTAAGAATTGACCCAAATACGCTTGATACTTTATTACATCCAACTTTAGATGAAAAAGCTACTAAAAATATTATAGCCTCTGGTCTTCCCGCTTCCCCAGGTGCTGCTAGCGGAAAAGTTACTTTCTCTTCAGAGAATGCAGAAATTCTAAAAGAACAAATGCAAGATACAATTTTAGTAAGAATAGAAACTTCTCCAGAGGATATTAATGGCATGCATGCAGCAAAAGGTATTCTTACAGCTAGAGGAGGAATGACCAGTCATGCAGCTGTAATAGCCAGAGGAATGGGCAAACCATGTGTATCTGGGTCAAATGAACTTAAAATTGATTATGAAAATAAATTATTTAAATCGGGTGAGTATGAAATAAAAGAAGGTGATATAATAACTATAGATGGTAGCAGCGGTAAAGTAATGCTAGGTAAAGTTCCAACAGTAAAACCAGATATTTCAGGAGATTTTTCTAAGTTAATGAGCTGGGCGGATAAATATAGAAAACTTAAAGTAAGAGCTAATTCAGAAACTCCTTTTGATACAAAAATTGCAAGAGATTTTGGAGCTGAAGGAATTGGATTATGCAGAACAGAGCATATGTTTTTTGATGAAAAAAGAATTATTTCTGTCAGACAAATGATACTTTCAAAAACATTTGAAGATAGAAAAAAAGCTTTAGCTAAACTTCTTCCTTATCAAAAAAGTGATTTTTTCGAAATCTTTAAAATTATGAATGGATTGCCAGTAACGGTTAGACTTTTAGATCCTCCATTACATGAATTTTTACCAAAAACAGAAAAGGATATTAATGATATAGCTAAAGAATTAAATATTAATCATAATGATATAAAATCTAGAATTGCTGAACTTCACGAGCAAAATCCCATGCTAGGGCACAGGGGGTGTAGACTAGGAATTTCTTATCCAGAAATTTATCAAATGCAATGTCAGGCTATTTTTGAAGCGCTAGCTGAATGTAAAAAGAAAAAAATGAAATTAGTTATACCAGAAATTATGATACCTTTAGTTTCTACAGCTGCTGAAATTAAAATACTTAGAAGTTTAGTTGATAAAACTGCCAAAGATATTCAAAAAATTTACTCAATAAAAATAAAATATTTTGTGGGTACGATGATCGAACTTCCTAGGGCAGCTCTAAGAGCCAATGATATTGCAAAACATGCTGATTTTTTTAGTTTTGGCACAAATGATTTAACCCAAACTACCTATGGAATTAGCAGAGATGATTCAGTAAAATTTTTAAATGATTATGTTGAAAATAAAATATTTAACAAGGATCCTTTTGTAAGTATTGACGAAAGAGGAGTGGGAGAGTTAATTAAAATAGCTGCTGAACGCGGAAGAATGAACAAAAAATCACTTAAATTAGGTATATGCGGTGAGCACGGAGGGGACCCAGCAAGTGTTGAATTCTGTGAAAAAGTTAAATTAAACTATGTTTCTTGCTCTCCATATAGAGTTCCAATTGCACGGTTAGCTGCCGCACAAGCTTATCTTAAAAAAAAATAATAATATCATGAGAAATTATGATGTTATAGGCATGGCTTGGTTAGATAAAATATCTTTTGATGAAATAAAAAAAAACTGGTTTTAGTGAAAAAGATGTTATTAAAATTATGAGAAAAAATCTTAAGAGAAAAAGTTACCTTTTATGGAGAAAACGTGTAAGAGGCAGGATTACAAAACATAGAAAGCTTTTAAAATCTAGATTTCTAACTTAAAATTAATTGATGGTGCGCTGTGAGTAATTTGTCCTACAGATATTCGTTTTACACCAGTTAAGGCAATTTTCCTTACATTCTTTAAGTTAACTCCACCAGACGCCTCAGTCTCATAAAATTTATTTACCAACTTAACACTTTTTTTAAGATTTTTTAAATTCATATTATCAAATAATATTCTCTCAAATTTTAAACCCATAATTTGTTTAAGCTGTTTTATATTATCTACTTCTACAGTTATTTTTTTTCCCTTTTTATTTTTTATAGCTCTTTTGACCAGCTCTTGAATATTTTTTTCTACAGCAATATGATTATCTTTTATTAAAATTTCATCACTAAGATTAAATCTATGATTATAACCCCCACCTAATTTTACAGCATATTTTTGTAACAATCTTAAGTTTGGTAAAGTTTTTCTTGTGCAACAAATTTTACAGGATTTCTTGTTAATTTTATTAACAAATTTATTTGTTATTGTAGCTACTCCTGAAATTAGACTTAAAAAATTAAGCGCCACTCTTTCGCTTTCTAAAATTGCTTTTGTTTTTCCATATACTGTAGCAACAACCTTTCCTCTATTTACTTTCTTTCCTTCTTTAGTGTTTAATTTAAAACTAATTTTTTTATCTGAAAGTTTAAAAGTTTTTTTTGCGAAGTTTAATCCACCCACGACACATTTTTGATTTGCAATAATTTTTGCTTTGATTTTTTTATTATTTTTAATGAGTTTAGTTGTAATATCTCCAGAAGGTTTTAAATCTTCAGCTAAGGCTTGTTTTACTATATTTATCACTTTTGAAGTCAACGACCTACAGAAGTCATTCTTTCTACAGATAATTTTGCTTTTTCTATTAAATTATCAGGAATAATAATTTCATTACTTTCCTTTTCTAAACAATCTAATATTTTGGGTAATGTAATTTTTTTCATATATGGACACAAATTACACGGTTTTATAAATTCAACTTTTGGATTTTCAACTTGAACATTATCACTCATAGAGCATTCAGTAACCATCATAACTTTTTTAGGCTGTTTTTTTTTTACATATTCACTCATACCAGTAGTAGAGCCGGCAAAATCTGCTGCATTGATTACATCCGGAGGACATTCGGGATGTGCAATAACTACTATTCCAGGATTTTGTTCTTTTATGTCGTTAATTTCTTTTGCATTAAACTGCTCGTGAACAACGCATGTTCCTTTCCATGGAATAATTTCAATACTTGTATTTGAAGCAACATACTTTGCTAAATAAACATCTGGCAAAAAGATAACTTTTTTTACTCCAAGAGACTCAACAACTTTAATAGCATTTGCTGAAGTGCAACAAATATCTGTCTCAGCTTTTACATCTGCAGATGTATTCACATATGATACGACCGGTACACCTGGATATTTTTTTTTTAATAGTCTTACATCTTTACCTGTAATAGATGAAGATAAAGAACAGCCAGCACTCATATCTGGTAATAAAACTTTTTTATGTGGACTCATTAGTTTTGCGGTTTCTGCCATAAAATGAACTCCACACATAATAATTATATCAGCTGTTGTTTTTGAAGCTTCAATAGCAAGAGCAAGCGAGTCTGCAGCAAAATCTGCTATGCCGTGGTATATTTCTGGTGTTTGATAATTATGAGCAAGAATAACTGCATTTTTTTCTTTTTTTAGTTTGTTTATTTTATGAATTAAAGGAGCATGAATTTTCCATTCAATTTCAGGCACAACTTTAGAAATTTTTTTAAAAATAGGGTCTGTTGAAATTTTGATATCAGTATTTAATTCCATATCTAAAATCTATCAACTTGCAGATAAATTGTCATTCCTTTATTCTGACGCACAATGCGGCTATGTTGGAATTGGTAGACAAGCTTGGTTGAGGGCCAAGTGGGGTATCCCAGTGAGAGTTCGAGTCTCTCTAGCCGCACCACATAATATTTTAAAAAGCTCTATTTTTGCCCCTACGGTTATGCCCTTGTTTTTTCAATTTAAATGAATTTTTTGATTTTTTTCTATTTTTAAAACTATCCGATTTAAAACTAAATCTCTTTTTTCCTCTTGATTGATCGTTGTCAGAACGGTCTGATTTAAAACTAAATCCCTTTTTTCCTCTTGATTGATCGTTGTCAGAACGGTCTGATTTAAAACTAAATCTCTTTTTTCCTCTTGATTGATCGTTGTCAGAACGGTCTGATTTAAAACTAAATCTCTTTTTTCCTTTTGATTGATCGTAATCTTTAGGGCGATCAAAATAATTTTTTTTAAAAGATTTATTTTCACTATTACCACGCTGTCTAAATCTTGAAAATTTATTTTTTTTATTTCTATGGTTAGATTTTTTAAAAGTATTAAACTCTTTTTTTGCATTAGGGTTAATCAATCTCTGAATTTCATTCCACATTTGTCTATCATTTGGAGTTATAAAAGTAAGAGCACATCCTTCCGCGCCAGCTCTAGCTGTTCTTCCAATTCTATGAATAAAATCTTCTGGAACTTGAGGAAGATGGTAATTAATAACATGTTGAATAGATGGAACATCTAAACCTCTAGCAGCCAATTCAGTACTAACTAGAATACGTACTTTTTCTGATCTAAATGCAATTAATGTTCTTTGTCTTTTGGATTGCCTTAAATTTCCATGCATACAATCACAAGAGTGACCATCTTTGCGAAGTTTTTCAACCATCTTATCAGCATTACGTTTAGTTTTAACAAAAAGTAAAATTGAACCTTTTCTACTATGCAATTGATTTAATAAGACGTTATATTTATCTCCTTCGCTTACTTGTATAATCTCCTGTTTAATTTTAGTAATTGGAGTTGTTGTTGATCCAACTCTTATTCTAACTGGTTCGTTTAGATATCTTTCTGCAATTCTAATAATATTTTGTGGTAAAGTTGCTGAAAATAATAACGTTTGATGCCTTTTAGGAACATACTTTAGTATTTGTTCGATTTGTGGGGTAAAACCCATATCTAACATTCTATCCGTTTCATCTAGAACTAAAAAATAAGTTTCATTTAATCTGAGACTTTTTCTTTGAAGGTGATCATTGAGTCTTCCTGGTGTACCAATAATTAATCTTGGCCTTCTTCTAAGTTGTCTCAATTGTTTTTGAATAGATTCTCCACCAATAAGCGTAGCTGACTTAATATTCATTTTAGGTTCTATTAATCCTGTAAGTACCTCACCAACCTGAACAGCTAATTCTCGTGTAGGGCAAACAATTAAAGCACCACTACTTTTGTCAGTTAATAGCTTATTTAAGCAAGCAATCCCGTAACAAAGAGTTTTACCAGTCCCAGTTTGAGCTGTACCCAGCACATCCTTTCCAAGAAGAGCCGGAGGTATAGCTTGAGCTTGAATTGGAGTGGGTATCTTAAATTGCATTCTTGTTATCGATTGCATTAAAGATTGATCCAAGTTTAGTTCTGTAAACGTTTCCACGTTTTTGTTATATAGCAAGACAAACAAAAAGGTAGATAATAATTATGAGTTACTTAATCCTTGGTTTTCTTACGGGAATGAGTTTAATTTTAGCTCTAGGACCGCAAAATATTTTCGTTATAGAGCAAGGTTTAAAAAAAGAATTTATTTTTCTTGTGTGTTTGATTTGTGCATTATCTGACCTTTTATTGATTTTTTTTGGTATTTTTATATTTCATTACTTTCAATTTTTTTTTACACCAACAATAGAACTGGCATTAAATATATTACTTTTAATTTTTTTGCTTCATTTTATATGGAATAAAATTCGAACTAAAGTAAATAAGTTAAACTTAGATATTCAAACAACTCAACGCCCATTGTCATCAGTTATATTTAAAACATTAGGATTTACATATCTTAATCCACATGTTTATTCTGATACTGTTTTTTTCTTAGGTAATTTTTCTAAAGATTTAATATTAAATCAAAAACTATTTTTTTGGTTTGGAGCCTCTTTGTCTTCTTTTGTGGCATTTTTTGTACTTGGATATATGTCAAGATACTTGTCAGATTATCTTAAAACTAAAAAAGTATGGCAAGTTATAAATTTAATAATTGTATTATTTATGTCTTTTTTAGCTATTTATGTTTTTATGAATATTATTAATTTTTTAAATTCTTAATTAAGAGTTTTTATATTTTTTCATAGAAGCATTTGCCAATATCAAATTAGGATCTAAAAAAATCTTAGACCGTTTAATTTTTTTAAACGATTTAAACGCAAAAATTGCTATTGGTAATTCAGTGCATCCAAGTATTATTTTTTTACATTTCATTTTTATTAAATAATTAACTGCAGATTTTATAGCTTTTTCTGCATCTTTAATTTTTCTCATTTTTTCAAATTT
>Ga0209089_10004514_pt1 | contig 11597 bp, 15 predicted proteins | sample ArcticOcean_MG_C_FD_187431 | JGI IMG/M metagenome (GOLD analysis project Ga0209089, IMG submission 187431) | Marine microbial communities from western Arctic Ocean - ArcticOcean_MG_CB2_150 (SPAdes) (version 2) | ecosystem: Environmental > Aquatic > Marine > Oceanic | place: Arctic Ocean: Canada...
ATTATGCATCAGGTAGTTTGGAAATTTAAATTGAGCAATTTTTGGACCAAAAGGATTTAAAATTATCATAATACTTATAATTTTGTTGGATTAGGTTGTCTTTTATAAACTTTATTTGGATCAAATTTTTTTTTCTTTTCTTTGAATTTAATTTTAATATTTTTGGTATTCTTAATTTTTCCCAGTGGAACTGATCTGTAAAAACAAGATTTATATCCAACATGGCAACTTGCACCATTACCAATATCAACTTTAAGCCAAATTGCATCTTGATCATCGTCAATACTAATATCTTTAATCTTTTGCACAAAACCACTAGTCTTTCCTTTGTGCCACAATGCTTTACGCGATCTACTCCAATAATGTGCTTCTTTAGTTTCTATAGTTTTTTTAAAAGCTAGCTTATTCATGTAGCCATGCATAAGTACATCGCCATTTTTATAGTCCGTAGTTATGACTGGTATTAAACCTTTGCTATCAAATTTTGGAGATAAAAATTTTCCTTCTTCTACCTCAAATATATTCTTTCGTTTTCTAAACATCAGCGTAAAATAATGAAAAATGGACAAAATAGCAATTTGCTTTAGTATTTTATGTGCTGTAAAAATGATCTCTTTTTATGAAAATTGTAAAAGACGCAGATAAAACGCAATTAAACAAAGATCAGGTCACCGACCATCAGGTTGAAGAAGCTTTTAGAACAATATTAAAATGGATTGGGGAAGATCCAAGTAGAGAGGGATTACTTGAAACTCCAAAAAGAGTTGCAAAAGCATTTAAAGAATACTTCAAAGGCTATCACCAAGATCCAATGATAGATCTTCAAAAAACCTTTGGTGACGGAGGTGGTTATGACGATATGATTATAGAAAAAAATATTTCACTTGAGAGTCACTGCGAACATCACATGGCACCAATTATTGGAGTTGTTCATGTTGCTTATATTCCTAAAACAAAAATCGTTGGGCTCAGCAAACTTGCTAGAACCGTTGAAGTTTTTTCTAAAAGATTACAAACACAAGAAAGATTAACAATGCAGATCGCAAATACTTTAATGAAAGGTTTGGATGCCAAGGGTGTTGCCGTAACTATAGATGCAGCTCATCAATGTATGACCATGAGAGGAATTAAAAAAGAAAAAGCAACAACAGTCACAAATTACTTTTTAGGGTCATTCAAAGAGGATCTTAGTTATCAAAATAGATATCTTAGGTTTATAGAAAAATAATAAAATTAAATGCCAAATAAATTTAAAGCCTTAGTAATTGATAATAAAAATGAAAATTTTACAAGAGGTGTTCAAGAACTTGAAACTAGTGCTCTTAAAGATGGAAATGTTTTAGTAAAAGTAGATTACTCAAGTCTGAACTATAAAGATGCAATGATACTAAACAATGGAGGAAAAATTGTTAGAAATTTCCCTTTTGTGCCAGGAATTGATTTTTCAGGAACAGTTGTTGAGAGTGAAGATGAAAAATTTAAGAAGGATGATAGAATTATTTTAACAGGCTTTAGAGTAGGTGAGGCTTTTTTTGGAGGCTTCTCTCAATATGCAAAAGTCAATTCAAATTTTTTAATAAAAGCTCCGACAAGTATTACTAACCTTCAATCTATGATGCTAGGTACAGCAGGATTTACAGCTCTGCTTTCCGCTTTTGCAGTAAAAGCTAAAGAAGAGTTGTTGATGGGAGAAAAAGTAAAAGATGTTTTAGTTACTGGAGCAACAGGTGGGGTTGGCAGTATAGCGGTAATGGTATTGTCTAAGATGGGTTACGATGTGCATGCCGTTACAGGAAAAAAAGATAAGAGTGACTATCTAAAAAGTCTTGGTGCAAAAAATATTATAGATAGAAAAGAATTTGAAGGTGAAAGCAAACTATTAGAAAAAGGAGTCTGGGATGGAGTGGTAGATACCGTAGGTGGAGCAGCGCTTACAAAAATATTTGCCCAAACAAAGCCAGGCGGCATAGTTGCTGCATGTGGAAATGCGGGTGGAATTAAAATCAACACAACTGTAATGCCATTTATTATACGAGGTATAAAATTATGGGGAATAGACTCTTCAGGCTCCTCAATTAAGCGTAGAGAGTTTATTTGGAACGAAGCTACAAAATTAGTTGATTTTGATAAACTTAAAAGCATTACTAAAGAACTGTCATTTACTGAACTTTTAGAAACTTATCCTAAAATGTTAAAAGGTGAATTTTTTGGTAGAGCAGTTGTTAATCCTAATAAATAACACAGGAATTAAACATTATGGATTGGGATAAATTAAAAATCTTTCATTCAGTTGCTGAAGCAAGTAGTTTTACAAAAGCAGCTACTATTTTAAATTTAAGTCAATCAGCAATCAGCAGACAAATTCAATCTTTAGAACAAGATTTAAAAATTCAACTTTTCGAAAGACATGCTAGAGGATTGGTTTTAACAGATAATGGTAAATATTTGTTTCAAACAGCTCACGAAGTTATTTCTAAATTAAAAGATGTTGAGGCAACTCTTGGCGATGAGAAAGACAAACTAAAAGGAAAACTTACAGTGACTACTGTCGTTAGTTTTGGAACCACATGGTTAACTCCACGTATTCAAGAATTTATGACTTTACATCCAGAAATTGAAGTTGAATTAATATTTGATGACAAAGAGTTAGATTTGAGTACAAGACAAGCGGATATCGGCATCTGGATGAGAAGACCTAAACAATTAAACTATATTCAAAAAAAATTAATCAATCTTCATTATCATATTTATGGTTCGCATAAATATCTTGAAAAACATGGATATCCAAAAAACATTAATGAATTAAACAAACATAAATTTATTACTTATGGTAGAGGTGCACCTTCGCCTGTTTTTAATCCTGATTGGGCTTTAAAACTTGGCACTAAAGAAAACCAAAAAAAAAAACCAGTTATGAAAGTAAATAGTGTTTATGGTTTACTATTAGCCGTTCAAAGTGGAGTTGGTCTTGCTGCTTTACCCGACTACATAATTAATAACCAATCTAATTTAATAAAAGTTTTACCTGAAATTGAAGGACCTTTAACCGAGACTCATTTTGTTTACCCAGCTTCTTTAAAAAACGTAGCAAGAATTACTGCTTTTAGAAATTTTATCTTTAGTAAAGTATCTGAATGGAAATTTTAATTATTTTATGGGAGCGGTAACTTTTATTATACCTTTTATCATTCTAATTACTCTTGTAGTTTTTATTCATGAGTACGGTCATTATTACTTTGCCAAAAAATTTGGTGTTGGAATTACAGATTTTTCTATAGGTTTTGGAAAAGAAATATTTGGTTTTAACGACAAATCAGGAACAAGATGGAAATTTTGCTTAATACCACTTGGAGGTTATGTTAAATTTTTTGGTGATAGGAATGTTTTTAGCCAAGCAGAACAAAAAGAATTAATAAAAAAATATAGCAAAGAAGATCAAGGAAAACTTTTTGTAACAAAACCTATTTACCAAAGATCATTGATTGTCGCCGCAGGTCCTTTTGCAAATTTCTTATTGGCAATTGTAATTTTTACTTTTATTTATATGTTTGCAGGAAAAGATTTCACCCCTGCTAAAATTAATGAAATACAAGAAAATTCACCAGCTTTTACTGCTGGTTTACAGAAAGACGATGTGATTTTTTCTATTAACAACAATAAAGTAAAAAGTATTTTAGATGTTTCAACTTATATTAATACAGCTACCACAGAAGAAATAAACTTGATTGTTTTAAGAAATAATAATGAAATTAATTTTTCCATTAAACCTAAGGTTATTATTGATAAAGATCCTTTAGGTAACGCGACTAAAAAGAAAGTTTTAGGAATTAAAATTGTACCGCTTTATAATGAGTTTAATAATGAAAAGTTAGGCCCAACCAAAGCTCTTTATTATGCTGTTAAAGAAACTTGGTTTGTAACCACAAGTTCTTTAGATTTTATACTTTCTTTATTTAAAGGTAATGGTGACACCTCTCAATTAGGCGGGCCTATAAAAATAGCAAAAATTACAGGCCAAGTTGCTCAGCATGGTGTTATCGCTTTTCTAAGCATAACTGCTTATATTTCTATTAGTCTGGGTTTGATTAACCTGTTTCCAATACCTATGTTAGATGGCGGACATTTAATGTTTTATGCTTTTGAAAAAATTTTAGGGAGACCCTTAAAGCAAAGAACACAAGAAGGATTCTTTCGAATCGGTCTTTTTTTACTATTTTCTCTAATGTTTTTTATTACATTTAATGATTTAAGAGATTTAGGCTTATTTTAAGCCACTTTTTTATTCACTAAAGCTCAATAAAATCAACACTTATTTAAGCACTATATATTGTTGATATTTACTGTTTAAACACAAATAAAAGTGTTGATTTATAAGGATAATTGTAGAAATTAAAAAAATAACAAAAAGGCTTAAAATATGAACAAAAAACAACTAGTAGCAAAAATAGCGACAACTTTGGCTCAAAGTAAAGCTGATGCTGAAAGAACATTCGACTCGATTACAACGATTATTTTAAATGAGCTAAAAAATGATGAAACTGTAAAAATAGCTGGTTTTGGTACTTATAAAGTAGCAAAAAGAAAAGCTAGAGTTGGAAGAAATCCTAGAACTGGAGAATCTATCCAAATATCAGCTTCTCAAAAAGTTAAGTTTTTACCCGCTAAAAGCTTAAAAGAAATGTTTAATAAATAGATCTTATTTTAATAGCTCCTGAAAAATCAGGAGCTATTGAGGTTTCCTCCTACCCAATACAAAAACGTCATAACTAAGTTTTTTACATAACATGAGTTTTATCTCGACTCTATAAACATGCAAAAAATGCATATTAGGTTTTCAATATTAAAATTTTATATCGACAAAATAAAACTGTAACTTAATCTCTACCCAATGCAAAAACGTCATAACTAAGTTTCTTACATAACATGAGTTTTATCTCGACCCTATAAACATGCAAAAAATGCATATTAGGTTTTCAATATTAAAATTTTATATCGACAAAATAAAACTGTAACTTAATCTTTAACAAGGAGGAAAAATGAGAAAAATATTATTTTTAATATTAAGTAGTTTTATATTTCTATTAACGTTATCAGGGTTGAGTTTGGCTGCAACGACAATGTCTCCAACAACAATGTCTCTAGAAGGCCAGTACATTTTCAATACCTTAGGTTTTTATTTAGGTGGAGTTCTAGTAGCTTTTATGGCTGCGGGCTTTTGTATGTTGGAAAGTGGATTGGTAACTACAAAAAGTGTATCAACTATTGCAGCTAAAAATATAGGAAAGTTTGCAATTGCTTCTATAGTCTTTTTTCTAGTTGGTTATAATTTAGCCTACGGTATTCCAGAAGGTGGTTACATAGGATCGTTTTCAATATGGACTGATACTTCAAATGCAGAAACTGGTTACTCAGGTTATTCAGATTGGTTCTTTCAAACAATGTTTGTTTGTGCAACGGCTTCCATTGTCTCTGGAGCAGTAGCTGAAAGAATAAAAATTTGGCCTTTCTTTATTTTTACAATAGTAATGGCTGGATTTATTTATCCAGTTTCAATGGGTTGGCAATGGGGAGGTGGCTGGTTAAGTGCGGCAGGTTTTTCTGACTTTGCTGGATCAACATTAGTACACGCATGTGGAGGCTCAGCTGCATTAGCTGGTGTTATAGTTTTAGGTGCTAGAGAAGGAAGATTTGGCAAAAAAGGTGAAAAAAAATCTATGGTGCCCTTTGCCGCTTCAAGCATTCCATTAGTTACACTTGGAACTTTTTTACTTTGGTTTGGTTGGTTTGGCTTTAATGGTTTTAGTCAACTTGCAATGGGAACTTTTGATGATGTAAATGCAATTGCAAAAATTGCAGTGAACACACATCTTGCTGGAGCCGCGGGTGTAGTGACAGGAGCAGCTCTTACTCGTTTAATCGGTGGCAAAACTGATATCATAATGATGTTAAATGGTGCGTTAGCCGGTCTAGTTGCTATCACTGCCGAGCCACTAACACCAACTCCAATATTAGCAATGGTTATTGGATCAACTGGAGCTTTAATAATGTATTACGGAACAAAAGTTTTAGAAAACTTTAGACTTGACGATGTAGTTGGAGCAATTCCAGTTCATATGTTTGCAGGTATTTTCGGAACATTAGTTGCTCCACTAAGCAATGAAAAAACATTCTTTAGCGTACAGCTATTAGGTGTTATTTCCGTTTGTATATTTAGTTTTGTACTATCATTTGCTACTTTTAAATTATTAAAAGGCACAGTTGGTCTTAGAATAAGTAAAGCAGCAGAAAAACTTGGAACTGACAAAGCTGAAGTAGGAGTAGTTGCTTATTCTATTAGAGACTAATAAGCATTTTCTAAAAAATATTCTTTAAAAATAAAAGCCCGAGAAATCGGGCTTTTTTTAAATCTCGTTTTCTTCCCAAATTCTCTTCCAGTTTTTATTAGGAGATAAGCCGTAAATAGAATTTATGTTAGTGCAGTGTATTGCAATAGATGGGATGGGAGATATGCATAATTCTTCTTTATAGATTTCATGCAAGGGCGATTCAAACGGGTAGTGTTCAAAAGTGCACATGCTTAAAAACCTTTTCCAATGTTTGTCTACAATTTTCTTGCTTGTTAAAAAAGTGCAGAGAGTTTCATTAATTTTTCTCCAGTGATATTTTTCTCCTAAATAAACCTTCGTGTTTTCTGCTTGAGCGTAAAGATAAGGGTAATCTGTTGGACAAATTATGAGCTCTTTATTAGTTAAAGAAGCTATTCTTTCATAAGTAAAAAGCATTTCGGTAATACTATTCAGTTCATGAATATAGTCATCTTCTACAAAATAAATCAGATCTTTACATAGTTTTGAAAGTATTAACGATTTATAAATGTTCGACATATTGGAGATTTGATTTGAAGTTACTTTTTCATTTTTTTGATTAGTTTTTTTTATTTCTTTTTCAAATTCATGAATATCTAAATTTAATAATTGAAATGACAAAGAAGAATTTTTAAGTAAATTTGTTATTTTTTCTAAATTCTCGGCACTTGAATTATGGTCAATTACTGTAATTTTTATATCTACATTAGGAAGGTAATTTTTAGCGTAGTTTACACTTCGTAAAATAGAATTAATCGATCTTGAAGTGTAATCTATTTTATCTTTTTCAAAAATTCTTTTTTTATTTTGAGTTAACATGTTGATGCTAGAACATGATCTAATAATGATATTTAATGAGTTTACTTTTCTAGTTATCTTAACTTCACCTAGAGGTAGATTGATCGATTTCAGACCTGGTTTGCTTAAAGTTTCATTCAAGCTTTTATCAGAAGTTGGTATGTAGAAATTATTTTGGTCAATAATTTCATAACCCATAAATCTACATAGCTTGATAAACAGTTTTTTTAAGGGATTATTAGTTTTTTGTTGTTTACTTTCTTTCATTTAATATTTATTTTTTTTATAATAATCTATAATTTAATACCATGAATATAAAATCATCCCAAGACCTTGTTGATGAAGCAAATATATTAATTGAAACTCTTGATCCATTGAAGGTTAAATCAATGTTAAAGAATAATGAATGCACCTTAATTGACGTAAGGGATATCCGAGAACTATGGAAAGAAGGAACTGTGAAAAATTCAAAACATATTCCAAGAGGTATGTTGGAATTTTGGCTAGATCCACAAAGCTCTTATTACAAAGAAAATAATTTCGATCCTAAAAAAAAAATGATTTTATTCTGTGCTCTTGGCATGAGGTCGGCATTAGCTACAAAATCATTAGTAGACATGGGTTTTAAAAATGTTGCTCATGTTAAAGGAGGTTTTGACTCTTTAAAACAAAACGGCCTTGAGATAGTTGTAAAAGAAAAAAAATAATTATTTTAAAGACTCGTCCAAAGCATACTCAAGTCTGTCCTGACCCCAAAATACTTTATTGTTAACTAAAAAAGTTGGGGCACCAAAAACTCCTTTATTAAAAGCTTCTTGTGTTCTTTTTTTAAGTTCATCTTTTATATTTTGATTTGATAATCGTAAGGAAAAAGTCTTAGGGTTTATGTCTAAGTTTTTTAAAATTTTATCGATTATTTGCTGATCATTTAAGTTAAGACCACTTACCCACAGAGCTTCAAAAATCTTATCTATATAAATATTTGCTATTCTATCTTCTTCAGCAATTAACACTCCCCTCATAAGGCCTATAGTATTAATGGGAAAATAAGAATTAAATTTAAAGTTAATTTTATTTTTTTCGCTAATCATTTTACAATCTCTAATCATAAATCTAGCTTTAGCAGGTATAAAAGCGGGAGCAGTAATTTTGTGTAAATTATGAAGTCCTCCAAGTAGTATTGGTTTTAATCTGAATTTAAAATCTTGTTTAAATTTTATTTTTTTAATTTCTTGAAAAGAAATGAAAGTATAAGGACTAACAAAATCGAAATAAAAATCTATAGGTTTACTCATTAAAATTAATTTTTTTTGCGTAAAATATTCTAACAAACCAATAAATTACTATTCCAAGAGGTCCGGTAAAATAAGTGATTGCAATACACGGAATAGATAGAATTTTAGGCACCAAGTGTCTTTGTGTGTCTCTCGCAATCCAAGATCCAACAAACAAACTTATTGCAAGAAAGTGTAACCAGAATACTAGTCTTAAAGATTCATTTGAGTATATCTCATTCAAGCTATCTAAACCTAAGTAAAGATTAAATCCTTCAAGAATGTTTCCCTCTAAAATAATTTGGCGAGTTACAAAAACATAAGCAATCGTTAGTAGTAAAGGCACGATAATAGAGTGACAAAAAAATTTTGTAATAGCGTGGTTAGGTATGAACACTAGCAATAACCAAAAAGGCACAACACCCCAGTTAGCAAATAAGTAAATATTTTCAAACGTTAATAAGCTCTCAAGAGTATTTATCATTAAAAATAATATAGTATATTAGTCAAATGAATCCCACATCAAATAAAAAAGATTTTGAAGATCTTACAACAAATTTAAAGGACATAGCCTATGCTTACTTAGAAAAATACAGCCCTTCCAAACAACAATTAAAAGTATATCTTTTAAAAAAATACTTAACAAAAATTCAAGGAACAAAATCTAAAAGAGAAGTTTCAGAAATAATTGATCAAATATTAAAAAATCTTGAAAAAAATAGAATAATAAATGATGAATTGTACTCTGACTCTAAAGCTAGAATGTTTTTAAGACGAGGGTACTCTTTGAACAAAATTAATCAGTCATTGAGAAATAAAGGAATTGGAAATGAATATATTAAAAATAGTATAGATAAAATTAAAGACGACACTATAGAGCCTGACTTTGTGTCTGCTCTTAAACTTTGTAAAAGAAGAAGAATAGGGGCTCTTAGACCTGGAGCTAATAGAGAGCTATTTTATAAAAAAGATATGGGTATTTTAGCAAGGGGAGGTTTTAGTTTTGAACTCTCCAAAAGAGTTTTAGACTTACCTTTAGAAGAGTTTAACAAACTACTACGAATTATTTAACTTATCTTTTTTTTCTTGCTCAACAAGAATATTTAGCTTTCTTTTTAATGCATTTCTAACAATAATAAAAAATAACCAACCAAATATAGTTACAGAAATTGCAATAATTAAAATTGTTTTAATCATTTAAATTTTGGGCACGTCTCATTAAGATACTTGGATTTGCATAATCCTCTTTTCCATAATCAAAAGGTTTGCCATCTAAAGTTTTTATAATTACACCAGCGTGTTCAGCTACCGCATGACCAGCGGCATAATCCCATTCATTAGCTCTCTCTTTAGCGGCGTATATATCGTATTCTCCATTAGCTATTACGCAGAACTTGTATGAGCTAGCCATCTTAACAACCGAGGTTACGTTATATTTTTTTAACTCTTTCATAATTTCTTCTGATGGGTTTGAAGAGCTAGATAGTGCTACAATCTCTCCTTTAGAAGTTTTTTTTGAACAATCATTTTTTATTTTTTTATTGTTTTCAATTAAATAGCTATCACCAACCCCATAAGAGTAAAAAAGTTGTTTTTTTTTAGGTGCTCCCACCAAACCTATGCTTGAAACTTTATCAATGATCAAAACTTTATCAATGATTAATGCTGCATTTAATGTGTATTCATCTTTTCCAGCTATATATTCTTTTGTTCCATCAATTGGATCAATAAGCCAAAATATTTTTTCTTTATTTTTAATTTTTAGATTTACAGTTTCCTCAGATACAATAGGTATATTAGGAGTGAGTTCTAAAATTTTATTAGTTATAAGCTCATTACATTTAAGATCACCATTACTAACTGGAGAACCATCTTCTTTGATTTCAATTTTTAAGCCTTTAGCGTAAAGTTCTATAGATTCCTGTCCCGCAACATTAAAAGTTTCAATCAAACCTTCTGCTATATTTTTTAATTCATTTTTGTTCATTTTTAATTTTTTCTAATGATATTATTTCACCGTTTATAACTTGTTTTCCTTGATTTTGAAAATTTACAGTAATCTTATTATTAATTATTGACTGAACTTGGCCGATCCCCCAGTCTTTTTGCAATGGGTTAATGACGTAATCTCCTGGTGTAAAATCAAAATGGATCATAGAAAATGCTCTTTATATATAATATATATCAGCTCATGATTAATTCGCTAGGTATCAAAAAACCAACCAAAGAAACAAAAGTTGTAGTTGCTATGTCCGGAGGCGTAGATTCATCAGTGGTTGCAGGCCTAATGAAGGAAGAAGGTTATGACGTGACTGGCATTACATTAAAATTATATGATGATAGTAAAGTTTCTAAAGAAAGCAGACAATGCTGTGCCGGTCAAGATATTTTAGATGCTAAGAGAGTGTCAGAACATCTGAATATTAATCATAAAATATTATTTTATCAAAAAAAATTTAAAGAAGAAGTTATAGACTCTTTTATAGATAGCTATGTAGCTGGAGAAACACCAATACCATGCGTACAATGTAATCAAACTGTAAAATTCAGAGATTTATTTAAATATGCAAAAGAGTTAAATGCGGATGCTTTAGTAACAGGCCATTATGTAACAAGGCTACAAAACAATGGTAAAGCAAACATGTACAGAGCGAAAGACGGCAATAGAGATCAAAGTTACTTTTTATTCAGCACCACTCAAGAACAGCTAGATTATTTAAGGTTTCCACTAGGTGAAATTGAAAAAGAAGAAACAAGAAATATAGCAAATAAACTAAGTCTAAACGTGGCCGACAAACCAGATAGTCAAGATATCTGTTTTGTACCTAACGGAGACTATAACTCAGTTATTAAAAAATTTAGACCAGAGTCTTTTAAGGCTGGAGATATTTTAGATTTATCTGGGAAAAAACTTGGAGAGCATGAAGGAATAATTAATTACACTATCGGTCAAAGAAAAGGCATAAAAATCTCAAGCACAGATCCTTTGTATGTTGTAAATATAAACGCAGACACAAATACAATAATTGTTGGACCTAAAGAATCTTTAATTATTCAAAATTTACAATTAAGAGATTTAAATGTTTTAGGAGAGAAAAAAGAATTTGATCAACCTATCTCAATAAAAGTTAGATCAACTGGAAAATTATTAAAAGCAAAA
>Ga0209089_10004518_pt1 | contig 11593 bp, 11 predicted proteins | sample ArcticOcean_MG_C_FD_187431 | JGI IMG/M metagenome (GOLD analysis project Ga0209089, IMG submission 187431) | Marine microbial communities from western Arctic Ocean - ArcticOcean_MG_CB2_150 (SPAdes) (version 2) | ecosystem: Environmental > Aquatic > Marine > Oceanic | place: Arctic Ocean: Canada...
CACAGAAACAACTGGCCCAACTACAGAAGATCCAGGAAGAACTGGAGACTCTGACCGTTGAGGGCACCGCCGGCGGCGGCGCGGTCAAAGTAACCATGACCGGGAAGCAGATCGTTGAGTCTGTGGTCATTGAGCCTGAAGCTGCCGAAGAAGTGGAACTGCTCCAGGACATGGTTTTGGCCGCAGTCAACGATGCCGCCAACAAAGCCCAGGAATTGGCTGCCCAGAAGATGGCCGTAGTCACCGGCGGCATGAACATCCCGGGATTCTAAGAGACCGGTCGGGCCGGCGGTTTCGCATTAAAAGAGCGAAGACCCGCACCGGCAACGCACTCGATAAATGACTCAAGAGAACATCTCCGGAGCAGCCCCTTCTCTAGCCCGGCTGGTTCAGGAACTCAACCGGCTGCCTGGCATTGGCCCCAAGAGCGCCCAACGTTTGGCGTATTACATCATTCGACTGCCCGATGATGAAGCCTATGCCCTGGCCGACGCCGTGACCTCGGTCAAGCAGAATATCGTGTTTTGCGAGGAATGCCAGAACCTGACCGACGCCTCACCCTGCCAGGTCTGCTCCGACCCCCGACGCGACCAGACAATTATCTGCGTGGTCGAAGACCCTCTGGACGTACTGGCAATGGAGCGAACCCGAAGTTTCAGAGGCCTTTACCACGTGCTACACGGCGTAATCTCGCCAATCAACGGCATAGGGCCCGATCAGCTACGCCTAAAAGAACTGTTCAGCAGGCTAGACCGACCGGAAGTGACCGAGATGGTGGTTGCCACCAACCCCACACTGGAAGGGGAGGCTACCGCCATGTATATTCGCCGGCATCAGGGCCGGACAGACTTGCGCGTTACCCACCTTGCCAGAGGACTTCCCGTGGGCGGATCACTAGAATACACCGACGAAACGACTCTCACCAGGGCGTTTCAAGGCCGCCAAGAGATTTAAAACCGTCCGGTTTTTTATTGGGCATTCCTTGAATTATAATCGGCTTTCAGAGATTAAATTAGCTTTCATGCTTGATCTGGAGCTCTAGCCATGGCCCCACCCAGGACTTATCGCTGTGAATCTATCATCCTCAGCTATACACCGCTGGACGAGGCCGATCTGTTGGTCACCATGTACACCCGTGACCGAGGGAAAGTCAGAGCCATCGGCAAGGGCGCGCGTCGGGCCACCAGCAAACTTATGGGGCATCTGGAACCTCTGACCGTGGTGCAGATGTCTATGGCCAACGGCCGCAGCATGGACATCATCTCCCAGGTCGAGGTTCTTCAGAGTTTTTCCGAGCTCAAAGGAGACCTGGACGGCATCTCCAAAGGCCTTTATTTGGCGGAGTTGGTTGATGGTTTTGGGGCCGAGGACAGCCCAAACCCAAATCTCTACCAGTTGATGATTGATACTCTCACCGTCCTGCAGGCCGACACCGAATCAGACATGCCCCTGAGGTTCTTTGAATTCCACCTGCTACAGGTGTCTGGACTGATGCCGGAGTTGTACCACTGCGTTGAGTGCCGTATCGAGTTGGAGCCGGACGCCCACCGATTTAGCCCCAACGTTGGCGGGACACTGTGTCTGGAGTGCAACCCTGAAGACGCCCACCTGCGTCCGCTGTCACTCCGAGCGTTAAAAGTGCTCCGCCTCTTGGATCGTAGCGGAATCGCCGCAGCCAGTAAGTTGACTATGGATGACAGCCTGGCCAGTGAATTAAAGAGCCTACTATCCACGACTGTCAGCTACTGGCTAGGTAAAGAAATTCGTTCTAACTCGTTTTTAGAACGCCTACACAATGATTCCCTCCCTGAGGTATATAATTAGGAGCTTATAGCTCACTTTTGGGCGGGGTCCGCAGTTTCACGACTAAAAATAGGGCTACCGTTCCTTGATCCAAAGGGTAAATTGTGTTTACCAAGATATTGATCGCCAATCGGGGCGAGATCGCATGTAGGATTATTCGCACCTGTCAGAGGCTGGGTATAAAGACCGTCGCTATCTATTCGACGGTCGACCAGGAAGGGCTGCACGTCAAATTGGCTGATGAAGCCTATTTGGTTGGCGAAGCTCCCGCTCACGACAGCTACTTGAACATGGCCAAGATTCTGGACGTCGCCAAGCAGTCGGGCGCCCAGGCAATCCACCCCGGATACGGTTTCCTCTCTGAAAATGCTGATTTCGCTCGACTCTGCCAGGAGTCGGGCGTTCGCTTTGTTGGACCAGACCCAGACGTGATGGAAAAGATGGGCGACAAGATTCGCTCTCGCAAGCTAGCCCGCAAAGCCGGACTGCCCGTCCTACCTGGCACCGATGAGGCTGTAACCAACGAATGCGCCGCCACCAAGGCTTGGGAATTAGGTTTCCCGCTGATGGTCAAAGCTGCCGAGGGAGGAGGCGGCATTGGCATCCATATCATTGAGTCCCAAGAAGAGTTGCTGCCGTTAATCGACCGCACGAGGAAAGTGGCCGAGAGCGCATTTGGCAGCTCTCGCCTGTTCTTTGAGCGTTATCTGAAGGACGCCTCGCATATTGAAGTGCAGCTCATTGGTGATCAGCACGGCAACTTGATTCACCTTCACGAGCGTGATTGCTCTGTACAGCGCCGCAATCAGAAATTGGTGGAAGAGACTAGATCGACGGCCAAATTGACCCCGAAGTTACGACGGAGGGTCTGCAATCTGGCCACCAAACTAGGCAAGTTCATTGGCTACACCAGCACCGGCACGGTTGAATTCCTGGTTTCCGCTGACGGCACGGTATTCTTCCTAGAGATGAACACCAGGCTACAGGTGGAGCACGGCGTCACTGAGATGGTCACCGGGCTGGACTTGGTGGAACTGCAACTCTTGGTTGCCGCCGGAGAGCCTCTACCAATCACTCAGGATGAAGTGTCTGTGAATGGCCACGCCATAGAGGTTCGGGTGTACCCCGAAGACCCTGAGACTTTCATGCCAGATTCCGGGAAAATCACCGACCTGCACCAGCCTGAGGGTGAGCACATCCGCATCGACTCTGCGCTTTGCAACGGTTATACCGTTGGGTTAGACTATGAGCCGCTAATGGCCAAGATAATGGCCTGGGGAGAGGATCGGAATCAGGCGATAAAAACCTTGCAACGAGCGCTCTTAGAGTTCCGAATTGCAGGCGTGAAATGCAACGTTCCACTACTACGGGACGTGCTGGCCACCAAGGAATTCATCGCCGCCACTCACCACACCGGCTCCATGCCGATTTGGATTGAAGAATTTCAGACCCGCTTCCTAAATAAATGCGCCAACGGAAAGATGAGCAATAACGGAAATGGGCATAAGAACGGCCAAGAAAACGGCGAACGCGAGATCGCCGCAGCTATTGGCGTCTCCATGGCCTTGGCATTGAAATCGGCCCAGCCCCTTGCCACAACTGCCTTCAGCCCTTGGCGCGTATACGGGCGCCGGGAGCAACTCCTTTCCCGGTCAATGGGGAATCGGGGTTGGCGGTAACCACACTTAGGTTCAAAGTCGGGGGCAACTGGTATACCGTTGAAGTAGGTGAACTGACCCATTCTCCGGTTCAGGTCACCGTCGAAGGCGAGACTTTCCTCGTGGAAGTTGAAGGCCTGCCCGGTCCACCTCCGGTTCGCCCTCGCCGCGGACGCACCCAGTCTGCTGAGATTAATGCTCCTCCCCTTCCCCAACGTGGTTCCGCTGGCAGCACGCCGGACAACATCATTGCCTCGCCATTATCCGGTCGCGTCATCTCTATACTGGTTCGGCCTAGAGACCATATTACGGCCGGTCAGGAACTGTGCGTCGTGGAAGCCATGAAGATGGAGCAAAGCATCCGGGCCACCCGAGACGGCGTCATCAAAGAGATATTGGTCCAACCAATGGACTCCGTAAGAACCAACGACCATCTGATGGAACTGGAATAACCCTCAAAAAATCCTGTTCCATACTTTTTCCGCCGTCCTAGCCTATTGGCACCAACTCCCGCGTGCGTTAATCCTCTACTTGTATTATATTTGACTCATTAAACCCAAAGTACGCCATACCCGGGACTAAATTCCCCCTTGCCTCAACCGATTTGCAGGAGAGAAGCATCATGAAATACGACTACATCGTGGTGGGTGGAGGTTCTGCAGGATGCACCATCGCCACCCGTTTATCCGAAGACCCAACCAAGTCTGTTCTGCTGTTGGAGGCAGGTCCGGACTACCCCGATTTTGAACACCTGCCTGAAGACATCAAGATGGGAAACAACATTTGGCTGTCCGCCTACGGCCCTCACAGTTGGGATTACGTGGCCCAGGTAACGCCAGAGCAGCCGAACCTGACCATCCCTAGAGGAAAAGCCACCGGCGGCTCCAGTGCCATCAATGGACAGGTACTTTTTAGGGGAATTCCGGAGGACTACGACGGATGGGCTGAAATGGGGAACGACGAATGGGGCTTCACTAAGGTGCTGCCCTATTTCAACAAGCTGGAAACCGACCTGGATTTTGGTGGCGATTTTCACGGCTCTGACGGCCCGGTGCCGGTGCGACGTTACCCGCGCGACGAGTGGCTTCCGTACGCCCAGGCTTTCGAAGATGCCTGTGTCGCGGTGGGGTATGCGATTGACGAGGACATGAACCATCCGGAATCCACAGGCGTCTCTCCAAGGGCGAGAAACACCATTGATGGTGTTCGCATGAGCATGGCCTTGAATTACCTGGATATGGCCCGTCATCGTCTAAATTTCACTGTCCGCGGCGGAGTTACTGCCAGACGCATATTGTTCGACGGCAAACGCGCCATTGGCATCGAAGCCGAGAGCGGTGGCGACGTTTTCAACGTGGAGGGAGACCAGATTGTGGTCTGCAGCGGAGCAGTTGCATCGCCTCAGCTGCTGATGCTGTCCGGCATTGGCCCAGCCAAGCACCTAAGTTCGTTGGGGATAGATGTGGTTCTGGACTCTCCGGGAGTTGGCCAGAATCTGCGCGACCATCCATCTGCCGCTGTCTTGTACCGTGCCACCGGGGAGAGGCCAGACATCCAAGCTCCGGTCATCCAAGTCGGCCTACGTTACACCGTGGCGAACTCAAGCATTAGAAACGACATGCAAATAAGCCCAATGCTGATGACAAGTGAGCACCGGCCGGCACAGGTTCAAATTGATGATGACGAAAACTACATTGGCCTCAGCGCCAGCCTGCAACTAGCTCTGGGCAAGGGTGAATTGAAGCTGACATCAACCGACCCTCACGTGCAACCGTTCCTCAACTACAACTACTTTGGAGAAGAGGAAGACCTGCGGCGTATGCGGGAGGCAGTGCGCCTTTGCGTAGAGATTTGTGAGCAATCGAGTTTTGAAGGAATCCTTCTTGACTTGGTTAGCCCGCCGCCGGATGATCTGACATCCGACGAATCTCTGAACGCCTGGTTGATGCGCAATACTGGAACCTCGCACCATATCTCCGGCACCTGCAAGATGGGTCCGGACTCCGATCCGATGGCAGTGGTGGATCAATTTTGTCACGTGCGAGGGATCGAGGGATTACGGGTTGCAGATGCCTCCGTAATGCCGGATTGCATCCGAGCCAACACCAATGCCACCACAATCATGATTGGTGAAAAAGTGGCTGATTTTATAAAAGAAGGCCGTTAGTCTGATTAGAACTCATCAAACGGCAGGGCCGGTCTTGTTACCGATCCTGCCAGGCTGGTGTTTCTTCATTCACACAGTGGAGAAACACAAACGCTGATGTCCGGCCCAGTCCTGCAAATGGGCGAGTGAGGACTTTTACGCGGGCGTAATAATCCAGGTTGTCCAACGTCCTCAGGTACGCGTGAAACGAGCCGTGGTCGTCAATGAACTCCAGCATGGTCCGGGAGTTCTCCACGGTTCCAATTATCTTGCGCCGGTTTCTGACGATGCTCCGGTCCTCAAATAGTCTCTCCAAATCATCTGGCCCATAGGCCGCCACGCGGATCAGGTTGAACCCATCAAAGCTGTGCACAAAACCGCCCCACTTCTCCGTGATTACCGCCCAACTGAAACCGGCCCTAAATACAGCCTTGGTCAGTTCCGCAAAATAGCCGTTATCGTCGGCTGGCGTGATTTTAGGCGGTCGCTCCAGGGTTCTTCGCACTTGAAACTCCCCAATTTATGTAATCCTCTTACCGCACAGTATAGCCTCAGAATCGCCTGGCTCCAATCTGAGATATGAGTTCTAGAAACTTGGGTTTTTCAGATACATCATACCTCCTACCATGAGGCTTGATGATATGTTATATTGGCCTGCGTGATACCAATGGGAGAGGCAACGCCATATGGAATTGCGACAGCTTGTCAGTTTTTACCATGTTGCACGGCTGCGAAGCGTATCTAAAGCAGCTAGAACACTGGAGCTAGGTCAGCCAACGGTAACCATCCATCTCCGTAAACTGGAAGACGAGTTTGAGATAATCCTATTTGACCGGATCAAACGCCCGATCCAGCTTACATCTGAAGGGTCGATTCTCTTGGAACTGGTCACACCAGTTGTTCAGGCAGTGGACACACTAAAAACTCAGATGGGCTACAGCGAACGCCGCGGATCGTTCGTGGTAGGCGCCTATCCCGATCTGGTGATGCACCATCTGCCGCCGGGCATCCAGGTATTCAGCAATGCCTATCCGGACGTCCGAATCCAACTCCTCGCGAGACCGTATACTCCTCTTCTACGCTTGGTTAGGTCTGGCGAGATTGACTTGGCATTCTGCGCTCCGCCGCCTCTGGATGACTCATCTTTAGAGTTTCAAGAACTGTTCAAGTTTGACGTTGTGCTGATGACACCGCTGGGCCATCCGTTACTCCAGCAAACCGATGTGACACTGCGTGACCTCTCACCATGGCCACTCATTCTCTCAGGGCCAGAAAGCTTGACTAGGCAGAAAGTGGAGCAGGAGTTGCGGAACCAGGGCGTAACGTGGGACGTGGTATTGGCATTGGATGATACCGAGTCCATCAAACGCTACGTGGAGACTGGAATGGGTGTGGCGGTCTGCGCCGACTTCACCCTGCATCAACAAGACCATGACCGTTTGGGGGTCGTACGCCTGGACCATATCTTTGATTCATCGGTGATTGGCGTTTGCACTTTAAAGGGAAAGTTCCTGGGCCAGGCGGTGCGGAACTTTATCGATGTGCTTTCCGACGAGATGCGGGGTTACCACGCAGACCTGGCCGGCTGGGAACACACCTAGGTTCAAGAGAGAGCAAAAGCCAAAACTCATTAGGAAACCGCTGCTGAATTGATTCATGCAGCCGTAACGCGCCAGAGGTTAGCGCTTCTGACTGCCGGTTAGACCGATATTGGGATTTTAGACCCGCTCTCGTCTTTGACGGCGAACGATATGGAAATGCGAAAAGTAGTACCAACGCCAATCTCGTTGTCAACTGAGATTGTACCGCTGTGCTTGTTGATGATTTCCTGACAGATTACCAGACCTAACCCCGTGCCCTGGGCTTTGGCGGTGTACAGCGGCTCAAAGATGTTTTCAAGATTTTCAGGGCTGATGCCGCTGCCGTTGTCCGCAACCACGATCTCAACTGTCCCGTCTATCCTGTGGGCTTTCACAGAGAGGCATCCGCCGTTTCGCCCACTATCTTGCATCGCGTCTTGAGCATTAACCAGCAGATTCTGCAGCGCCCGAATCAGTTGCGAAGAATCTCCCAATATCGAGGGCAGATTGGGTTCTACCTCCATCGAAAGTTCCACGTTCTCGTGAAAGAAGATTCCAGTCACGAAATCATGGATTACGTCTCCAATCTCAATCTGCAAGAAGGCGATTTCTTTGTTTGATCCATAGGACAGTAGGTTAGAAATTACGTCTTCTGCGCGGGCGACTTCGCCGTCTATCAACTCCAGCAGTTCTACGATTTTTCCGTGTTTTTCCGCACATTATCGGAGTTGAATTTTCGTTTCGTAAGATAAGCCGCGTTCTTGATTGCGGCCAAAGGGTTCCTGAGATCATGGGCGATGCCGCCGGACAATTGTCCAATCATTGCCCTTTCCCTGTCGGTCTCTAACTCCTACGTCCTGATCTTCACGCGTCCTTCTAACTACCGGTTTGAGTCGTTAATCTGTTTATTGGATTCCGACAGCGCTTCAGCCAAGACCTGAAGATTATCTCGAGTTTTTTCAGAATCGTCATGTAGGTGGGAGTTCTCGACCAAAACCCCAAAACGCTCAATCACAGACGATCATGTCAAACGGAATGACTTTTTCCACCTGAGAGGCGAACCGCTCGCACACGTTAGGAGTGCTAAATGGGATTCCTACAATCCGACCAATTTCCGCATATGCCGCTCGCTCTTCGGCTAAATCATCTTTGTGGTTACGCATGCCCAAGACACGGGTGACCTTCTTAAAAACGCCCGTGATTCTGCTCAGAGGATTGTTTTTCAGTGTGGTCATATTACTGATCCGTTTGGCCGTCCAATTCCGAGATTCAACTTAATCCGCAAAATTGACCACGGTATGAAAGTCGGGAAGCCTTTTGGTGTATATAGTTTCCGCCTCATGATTGTTAATTTATAGCCTTCTTATCACCGTACCGTTGATATCACTTCCTTGATTCATGACCGGAGCCAACATAACTCCTCTTGAGTCTTGCTCACCAAAAACATGATAATAGGGGCCTATTCCAACACAGTCCGAGGTTTTTATGTCAACTGGCCCCTCAAGCAAGCAAATAAACGTGACCGTTATAGGCGCTGGTATCGTTGGATCCGCCATCGCCTACACTCTTGCCAAGCGCGGCGCAACAGTGACTGTAATCGATAAGGGAAGGCCAGGGGGCAGCGCCACCAGCCATTCATTCGCTTGGATCAACGCCACCGCCAAGCACCCAGTTTCCTACCACAACTTAAATCGCCGGTCCTTAGGAATGTGGGACCGCTTCGCCAGAGACTTGGACGTGGACGTTGGACTGCGCTGGGGCGGTCAGATGGAATGGGCCGCGACCGATGCAGGCGCTGTTGAACTTAAGCTACGGGCCGACCAACTCCACGCCTGGGGCTACCCCTGCCAGATTCTAGACGGCGCCCAGATGGCCAAGCTTGAGCCATCTTTAACACCCAGACAGGTAACCTCCGCCATTTACAGCGAATTGGACGGTATGGTTGAGCCTACCGTTGCCTCCGAAGCCTGCATAAGGGGGGCCGAATCCTATGGCGCAACAATTAAGCTGGAGACTGAGGTCTCAGATTTGTCCGCAAACTCCGCTTCAGCCTCGGTTGTGGCTGGGGGAGAGCGTATCGACGCCGACATAGTAGTTCTGGCCGGTGGGGTCGACAATACCCTGCTAGCGGAGATGGCTGGAATCACTATTCCACAGCAAGACAGCCCCGGAGTGGTAATTCGCACCAACACCATCGCCCAGCCGCTATTCTCCAATGTATCTGTCGTCTACGCCCCGCCCTTGGAAGCTGGCCGGCCAGAGATACATTTGCGCCAATGCCTGGACGGGTCAGCCATGATCGGTGAGGGTAGCCAAGAGAGCCTTGCGCGAGACGACACCCAAGAACACGCAAACGAGCTTCTATCACGGGCCGCAGAATACGTGCCAGGTCTCAAAGGGGCAACCGCTATCCCGGTGCCGGTCGGTTACCGCCCCATGCCTTTGGACGGGTTCCCTGTTGTTGGATTCTCGCCCAAAGCCCCCAACGTTTACCTGGCGCTCACCCATAGTGGGGTGACTCTGGCGCCGCTGTTGGCCCAACTAGCCACGATGGAGATTGTGGACGGCGCACAGGTGGAATTTCTCAGCGATTATCGCCCCAGCCGGTTCGATTAAAAATCCGTCAATCAGGCTCAGGTTTAAACCATGAAACTTAGTGAAGGTAGATTTTTTACCACCCACACTGGCAGTCTGCCTCGTCCTGATGGGCTGGTGGAGCTTCTGGGGCGGGTGGCAAAAGGTGAACCGGTAGATCAGCAAGAACTGGATCGCCTAGCCGAGGAGTCTACGCTGGATGTAATCCACAAACAGGCTCAGGCCGGAGTGGACGTGATTAACAGCGGAGAGCAGTCTAGGACTAGTTTTTCTACCTACGTGACCCAGAGGATGGCTGGTTTTGGTGGCTCTTGGACCAGACGTGGCCACAAAGACCAGAATGAATTTCCCGGAATCGCCCGCCCTCGGGTGGTGCAACTGATGACGGACGTGCCACAATGCACCGGTCCCCTGGAATACCAACGCCCAGACTTGGCTGAGCGTGAATTGGACGGTTTGGTAAATGGAGTGAAGCAATCGGGCGCTGTTCACCAGGACCTTTTCATGAGTGCGGCTTCACCGGGCATAATCGCGCTCACTCTGGGCAACGCACACTATGCCAGCCACAAAGAGTACGTAATGGCCTTAGCAGAGGAGATGCGCAAGGAATACGAGATCATTACCGCCAGAGGCGTGATTTTGCAACTAGACTGTCCAGATTTGGCTATGGAACGCCACGTGGCCTACCAGGATGACCCAATTGAGGTATTCCAAGAGATGGTCACCTTGCATATCCAAGCCATCAACCACGCCATTCGGAATATCCCCAGAGAGCAGATAAGACTCCACGTTTGCTGGGGGAACACGGAAGGCCCTCATATCTATGACGTACCCATCGAAGACATCTTGCCCCTGGTTTACCAGGCCAATGTTGGCGCTTTGGTGTTGGAAATGGCCAACCCCAGGCACGCTCACGAGTACAAGGTTTACCGGGACAATCCCCTGCCAGATCACATGTCTCTGGTCGCCGGAGTCATAGATACTAAAACCAATTATGTAGAACACCCGGAGGTGGTGGCCGACCGGCTACGATTGGCGGTGGACGCGACAGGTGGCGACCCCACCAGGGTAATGGCGGGAACTGACTGCGGGTTTGATACCTCCGCCGGCTCCAACCGGGTGGACAAGGCCATTGTGTGGCTCAAGTTGTCTACCATGCGACAGGGGGCAGACCTAGCTAGCCAGTCTTACTCTTGGTAGAGGCCGCCGCCAATCAGGAATCGGGCAAGTCGCTTTGAATCCAACGGCTACCGGCTTATTCAGGCACGGCAATATGTTAAAATATCTGCTGCGATAATCCCTGTTTTCGTTAGCAACAGGCCGGTGTAGCTCAGTGGCAGAGCAGCTGTTTCGTAAACAGCAGGTCGCGGGTTCGATTCCCATCACCGGCTCCATATTTATGAAGCTAAATCAAGCTGATTTCGGAAAAGCACGGAGGTCGATAACTGAGAAATGCCCACCAATTTTTAACCTCCCATAAATTTCACGCGCAAAAAGGCCCCGGCTTATCACCGGGGCCTTTGCTATTTGATAGATATGAAGAAGTTGGCAAGGTTGCCAATTCTGGGGCAAACGGCGTCCTATATGGGTTCGCTGGCCTGATGGCCACCCTATTGCAGAGCACTAATCAAGTGGGTACATTGGGAAGGTACCGTGGGTGGGGTACTTTAATGGTAGGGGTATGCTCACCGGGCCGGACGGCAGTGCTAGCCTTGAGCGGTCGGCTTCTTCTTCGGAAACACCGAACTCAGCCTGGAACTCTGGACGGTGATTTCTGGAATATTCGGGTTCGACGACTAATCTTCGGGTTC
>Ga0209089_10004524_pt1 | contig 11580 bp, 7 predicted proteins | sample ArcticOcean_MG_C_FD_187431 | JGI IMG/M metagenome (GOLD analysis project Ga0209089, IMG submission 187431) | Marine microbial communities from western Arctic Ocean - ArcticOcean_MG_CB2_150 (SPAdes) (version 2) | ecosystem: Environmental > Aquatic > Marine > Oceanic | place: Arctic Ocean: Canada...
GTACCAGCTAGCAGGTAGCATTATTGTGCTTAAGGGAACTCCTACTTTCATCCAATCCACAAAACTTATATCAAGATCATAATTATCAGCCATAAAGGCGGCGAGCATACCGTTAGGGCCTGTTCCTATTAGTGTCGACATGCCACCTATGGTAGCGCCGTAAGCTATACCTAAGAGAAGACAAAGTTGAAAATTTTCTGTTTCTTTTTCCGTTAACCCTTTCACGGTTTCTTTAACCACCGTTATAACTGCTAGTCCAATCGGTAGAAGCATAATGGTAGTTGCTGTGTTCATTACCCACATGCTTATAAGTGCAGCAGTCAACATGAATCCAAATACAAGCGATGCGCCATTGGAACCCGTGTTTTCTAAAACAAATAAGGCTATCCTTTTATGTAGATCCCATTTTTGAATAGCTATGGCTAAAAGAAAACCCCCAAAGAAAAGGTAAATGGTTTTATTGGCATATGGGTTAGCAGCATTTTGTATATCGACAATTCCCAAGATAGGAAATAAGGCTAAAGGAACTAGCGCTGTTACGGCAACGGGAACTGCTTCTGTGGCCCACCATACTCCCATGAGCAAGAATAGTGCTGCCGTTTTATGTGCTTCATATGACAAAGATTCCGGAGTAGGAAAGAGCAACACAATAAAGGCAGAAATAACTCCCAATAAAAAACCTTTATTATTTTTAATGAAACTCATGAATTGATTTTATAAAAAAAAGGGAGCAATAGCTCCCTTTTATATTTATTAGTTTTATTTCATCTTTAAAGTGAAATCAACGTAAAAGTTTCTTCCATAGTCTTGGTGAGCATCAGCATAGTACCCATAATACCTGTCTGCTGTGGGTGCTCTTTCATCTTCAATATTTTTTATAGAAAATCTAATTCTTGCATCATGATCATTTATTTCAAAGTCATAAGAAGTTGTTAGATTCAATGTAGTCATTGAAGGAACGACATAAGCTACACCATCCTTTTTACCTAATGAAGTTTGTTCAAATGAACCTTTTTTAAGTCCAAACAAACTAACTCTGTATGGTCCTTTGTCCCAAGTGACTCTTAGCGTGTGCTTGTTGTCATAGATCCCATCTAATCCAAGAAGGTCACCGAAACCTTTTATGGGAATCGATTCAGGGATTTCTCCAGCATCTTTCTTCGCTTGAAGCGCAGCAAATTCCCCACTGGCTTTTTGCTCAAACTTATCAAGAAATGTTCCTACGTATCGAACATCAAAATCACCAAATTTGCTTTCAAAATTATAGTAAATACCAACGTCTGTGCCTTCAACCGTTCTCAAGGCCATATTGGTGTATTCATTTTTAATATATTTGATTGGACCGAAAGGACAAATACCGGCTGCTGCAAAAGCTGCTATTTCATTTGAATCATCCAAGTCCGCAGATTCTCTTACAACTAAAGGATCTCCTGCACAATTATTTGGTCCATTCGCAAATCGTATAAGCATGTCATTAACTGTTTGGTTTTCTCGACCAAACAAGCCAATGGTTTTGTCTTTTTCAATACTCCAAGTATCAACGGTAACTACTAAATTGTCTGTTGGAGTAAGTACAAAACCAAAAGAAGTGTTATCTGATTCTTCAGCTTCAAGATTTTCTGCACCCGTTGCCATTCTTTGAATGGTGTAACGTGAATCAGAATCAATTACAGTATCAATGTCTTGAACAGCATTCAGTTGATATAAAGCTCGGTCATACCTTGTTCCGGACCTCACTACAGTTTTTTCATTCACTTGAATGATGTTTGGGGCTCTAAAAGCAGTTGATACAGAAGCTCTTAAATCCAACCACGGCGATACGTCCCAACCTAAAGCTATTTTTCCAACCGTTGAGGAACCGTAGTCAGAGAAATCTTCGTTTCTAATTGCTGCTTGAGCATTTATAGAATCTGTCACTGGTATCATCATTTCACCAAAGAAAGATAAAACGTCTCTTGAACCTGAAACATCTCCTGTTGGAGATGAATTAAGAACATCTGCAACTAATGGATAAGTGTCTCCTTCGTAATCAGTGTAAGTAATAGTTCCGTCTAGTCTTGGATCTCTGTCGTCAACTATTTCTTCATCTCGATATTCAACTCCTACTAATACAGCTATATCGCCTGCTGGAAGCTCCAAAAATTCAGTATTCGACATCTTATAGTCAATCATTGTGAGTTCGCTTGAACCTTTTCTGTAAACATCAATTAGAGTTCTTTCAATGTTTGAATTTACACCTGCACTAAAAGGGTTATAAGCTGCTGGAGTAGAGTCATATAAAGCTTCTTTCAAAAGATTATTAGACATTCTATTGCTTGTTACATCATCAGATGTTGCTTTAGAAGTTACGAAAGCTGCTTCCCAGTCCCAATCTCCATTTGTGCCTCTAAGGCCTTGAAGGAATCTGTAGGTTTCTTTTTTTACATTTACCAGTCTTTGTCTCTCTTCGTATCGATAGTTGTCGATGTAGAGATTCTTGCCTGCAAATATGGCGGTAGGCACACCATCAATATCAACTTTTAATTGATTTAAATAGTAATTATCTGGACCAACCCTATGCTTCGAGGAAGAAAATGCATAAGAAGCATGAGCTGTTCGATCACTGTCAGACTTATAAAAGGCAAGTTCTGTGAATGACTCCATGCCATTTTCCATATCATGGTTAATAAACATTACGGCATTGGTTCTAACTAGTTCAGATCTAACATCAGTAGGACCCCAGAAATTACTTCTTAAGGCGCCATTTCCGTCTTGAGCAATACAAGTTCCATACCCTGTATCAAATTGTGCATGACCTCTATTGGTGCATTTAGCATCGCCTAAAGGAAAAATTTCGAACTCTCCATTCGAGTCAGTCCACTCATGGTTGTAGCTCTCTCCGCTGTGCTCACTGGAACTTACCATGTCAAATTGACCATAAAGAGAGTTTGAGCTTAAGTTTCTAAAAGAAGTGCTGGTTTTCCAAGGCGAGTCATCATCAACAAAAGGTCTGTGATCTCCTGCGCCCCATCTAGGGTCCTCTTGAGCGTTTATGTTTTCACGGTCGTAGTAGTCAAAAAATACGCTTACATTGGTAGCTCCATCGTTAAAGAACGAACCCCACTTTGCAGTTATTTTAGTGTCTTCAGCACTAAAGTGGTCGTATCCACTGACTCTAGCTGTAACATTCAGGCCTTCGAAATCAGTCTGCAAAACGTTATTTATTACTCCTGCTACGGCGTCTGCACCGTAAATAGCCGAAGCACCATCACGTAAAATTTCTAATCTTTCAATTCCGGACACTGGAATCAAGTTTGAATTCACACTAACGGTTGGGACGTAATCCCCGCCGATTAGCTCTGTTTGATAACCAGGCGAGTTAACTAGTCTTCTTCCATTAAGAAGAGTAAGGGAGTTGCCAACACCTAAATTTCTTAAGTTGTAAGCTCCAACATCTCCACGCGATGCGTTTACACCACCAGAAGCATCTTCCGCTTCATTAAAATAATTCTGTCCTTGTTCGGCTATGCTTTCAAGTAAGTCTTCACCAGAATCAGCTCCTATTGATTCAATGTCGAGGCCTGTAATAATTGAAACAGGTAAAGCTCCAGTAATTTTAGCTCCTTTAATTTGAGAACCAGTTACAACAATTTCTTCCACTGCAGATTCATCATCTGCTGCAAAAATAATTGAGCTAGAAATAGCAATAAAAGTTGCTAAAAGAGTTACGAATAATTTTTTCATTTATTTCCCCTAGTTAATGAAAATGATGCCCATAATGAGCAAAGCATTAAATCTTAAATTTACTCTACCAACAATACAAGGCAATGCCAATTCTTGTTTTGTTATTAATCATAGACTAAGGTTATGTAATCATGTTGGAGTTATTGAGTTGAGAACAAGGCAGTTGGAGGTTTTCCATGCCGTTTATACGCAGGGTTCAATAACAGGCGCAGCGCAATATTTGCATGTATCTCAACCTTCCATTAGTAAAGTTTTAACTCACACTGAGAATCAACTAGGTTTTTTACTCTTTCAGAGAATTAAGAGGCGATTATTGCCTACGCAAGAAGCTCATATTTTATTCAGACATGCGGATAAGATCCACAATGATTTACAAAATATTAATGAAATTACAAAGAACTTACTTAAACATGCACCAGGATTAATCAGATTGGCTTCAACTCCCTCAATAGGCATTAACTTAATGCCTGCACTAGTTGCTGAGTTCTGTAATAAGTACCCTGAAGTTAAGTTTGAAACTCATACGCTTCATTTAGATCAAATAGAAATGAAGATTAATGAAATGAACATAGACATAGCACTTGCTTATGATATTGAATCTTCAGAATACATTGAATCTGAGACTGTCTTTACAGGAGACTTCGTACTCCTTTCTCCGCCAAGCATTAATTTTGATTCTACCTCAGTAGCTTGCCTCGATCTTGTAGGCATACCTTTTATAAAAATTGAAGGACCGTTATCAATAAAACTAGATGATTACTTCAAGAAAAATAATTTTAAGCCTAATTACGTCACCACTACAGATACTTATCAAATTGCTAAGTCACTAGTAGATAAGGGAATGGGTATAACTATTCTTGATCAAATATCAGCTACCAATATAGATACTGAAGGGGTGAAAACTTGGCCGCTTGCGAGTCCTTTAAAATTTGAAATGAAGATAATTTATTCAAATCAAAAAGTAGAATCTATTGTGTTAAATAACTTTAAATCTTTTTTAGCTAATTATAACTTTAAGTTATAGGAAACAATTATATCGATATAATAATTAGTTAATTTAACGGGTATCATGCCCTTATGAAAATCACAGTATTGGGGGGCGGAGTTATAGGACTTTGTTCTGCCTATTACTTGGTAAAAAACGGTCATTCTGTAACAGTTGTTGATTCAGCCAAGGGAGTAGGTTTGGGCTCTAGTTACGCCAACGGAGGGCAGCTCTCCTATGGATTGACAGATCCCTTAGGAAAACCCAACTTATTAAAAAAACTTCCTTCTATACTTTTTAATTCTGACCCAGCGTTAATGTTTAAACACCCTTTAAATTTTAGGACGATTAGTTGGGGGTTGAGGTTTCTAAGAGAGTGTTCAACAAGTAACCATGAAAGAAATACCCTAGATCTCCTTGAATTGGCCTTAGAATCAAAAAAATTATTAGATGCATTACGTCAAGACATAGACGATGATTTTTCATGTGTTAAGAGCGGTAAAATAGTGCTTTATGAAGACGCAGAGTCCTTAGCCAAAGAAGTTTCTTTTCTGCCTAAGAAATTAAAAAATGGCTCAGATAATATTTATTTATCACCTTCTGAAGCTATTAATTTAGAGCCTGCAATAGAGAATCTTAAGTTGGATATAAAAGGAGCTATATTTTCTGAGCAAGATGAAGTGGGCGATTCATTGGTATTTTGTCAAAAATTATTTAACTGGTTACAAGACAACAATACAAAGTTCGTTTTTAATAGGCGTGTTGAAAAATTAGCTACTTGGAAAAATAGGGTAACCGGTTATTTCTCGGAAGGTCAACTTTACGAAACTGAACAAATTATTTCTTGTTTAGGGTCATTCACCAGTCAAATAATAGGCTACCCAACACCCGTCTTACCGGTTAAAGGCTATAGTTTTACCTTGAATCCAGGAAAAAAACAATTTTCTAAGAGTATTACGTTGGCTGATAAAAGAATTCTATTCACGAGACTGGGTAACAAAATTAGAATAACAGGATTTGCAGATTTTGTAGGCTTATCAGACTTTAAAGAACAAGAAAGATTAGATTTATTACTAAGTCTATCCAAAAAAATTGCACCTGATTTAGCTGATTTTAACTCTGGAGAGTTAACTTCTTGGTCGGGCTTTAGACCCTTAACTCCAAGCAATTATCCAATCATAGGTCCAACTTCTAAGACAGGCCTTCATATAAATTCCGGCCAAGGATTCTATGGGTGGACATTAGCATGTGCTTCCGGAAAAAGATTGGCAGAGTTCTTTTAGTTCCTGTCAGAGCGTTTAGCTCTATAAATATGGCACAATAGAGCTTCTATTTAATAAAGCTTAAACTTTGGGAAAAAAATACATACTTTCTTTAGATGGCGGTGGGGTCAGAACCATTGCTACTATTATTTTTCTTCAAAAATTAGAAGATCGTCTCGGCATGCCATTGGCAGAGAAGTTTGATTTTTTTATTGGAACCTCTGCAGGTGCAATCTCGTGTTTAGGTTTAGCAGTTAATAAGATGTCTGCATTGGATTTAATGGAAATCTGGTCGAAGGAGAATCTTAATAGATTCATGACAAATTCATCTTGGGAAACAAATTTAGGCATTATGCAAATACATCCTAAATATACGAACGAAGGTAAGAGAAGTGTCCTAGAAGCTTTTTTTGGAGAGAGAAAAATAGGTGAAGCTTCTAAACCGGTAGTTGTTACTTCGTACGACATAGAAAAAAGAAAGCCGGTGCTTCTAACTTCTTATGGAGACGCGGAGATTTCTCTGGTTGATGCAGGAGATGCCACTAGTGCTGCGCCCATTTATTACCCTACTGCCGAGGTAGGAAATAGGTATCTCATTGATGGCGGTATAGTCGCTAATCACCCTGTTTTGCATGGCTACGTTGAAGCAAGAAAAATATATCCCGGTGATGAGTTGGTCGTATTGAGTGTGGGCACGGGTTTAAACAAAAGATCTCTTAAAGGAGAAGATTCTAAAAAATGGGGATTGATAGGTTGGATGATGCACGACTTATTTGGTTTGATGGTAGAAAGCAGCATGGATCATGAGCTAGCGGAAGAATTAATTGGAAAAAAATACCTTAGGGTTAATTCGGCGCTTGGAAAGGTTAATAGAAGACTGGATGATAACAGCGATTCAAATATTGAAAGAGTGGTGGCCATGGGAGAATCTTGGTGGGAATTATTTGGAGAGAAATCATTTGATCTATTGTCCGAATGAAAAAATTAACGTCCTTATTTTTATTCTTAATATTTAGCGGTTGTTCTGTAAACCCTGTAACAGGTCAGAAAGACTTCGTCATGATGAGCGAAAACCAAGAGATATCTCTTGGAAAAAAATATCATGCTCAAGTCTTACAGCAAACGCCCTCTTATAAAGATCAGGAATTACAAGATTATGTTCAAGGAATAGGAGATTCTTTATCTATCAAGAGCCATAGGCCTAACCTCTTTTACAGATTCACTGTACTTGATAGCCCTGAAATTAATGCTTTTGCTTTGCCGGGAGGTTATATCTACATCAATAGAGGTTTGATGGCTTATTTATCTTCTGAAGAAGAGCTTGCAGCCGTATTGGGGCATGAAATAGGTCATGTAACGGCCAGACATAGCGTTCGACAATATTCCCAATCCCAATTACTGGGAATTCTCTCAACTGCTGTTCAAATGAACTCAGGCAGAACAGCTGGTGATATTGTTGGTGTTGCTTCAGGAGCATTGTTAGCAGGTTATGGTCGAGAAATGGAACTGGAAGCTGATGAATTAGGTGCTGAATATATATACCAGGATGGTTACTCTACTGATGGAATGATGAGTGTTCTTTCTGTTTTAAAAAATCAAGAGATTTATTCAAAAGAGTTAGCGAAAGAAAGGGGACAAGAGCCGAGGAATTACCACGGCGTTTTCGCAAGTCATCCGTCAAACGATAAAAGGCTAAAAGAAATTTTAGAAGAGGTAAGCAAGACTTACCAGCAAGGCGACATAAAAAAAACAACAGATTATTTCGAAAAGATAAATGAGATGGTTTACGGTGACTCTGAAGAATCTGGCGTGCGAAAAGGGAATGAATTTTTTCACAAAGACTTAGATCTTTACCTTGCTTCCCCTCAAGATTGGGAGATTATAAATACATCAAAAAATATTATTTTTAGAGCTCCTTACAGCAAAGCTATGCTCAACGTTAGCTTGGAGGATTTAAATTTTAGAGAAAGTCCAAAAGAATACATGAAAAGAGTGGCTTCTAATTTTTCTGAAGGAACAGAGTTAGAAATTAATGGGTACAAAGGCTACGCATGTGTAGTTAGAGAAAGAACGGGTCAAATAAGAAGATTGGCTGTTCTTTTTAGAGAGGGTAAGGTTTATCAATTTGTGGGCTATTTAGACGAAGAAGAGAAAGATTTTCAACAATACGACTTCGCTTTTATGCAGATTATAAATAGCTTGGATCGATTGGATAAACGAGGAAGAGCCATGTCTAAACCTCTAAGGATAAAGAAGTACATTGTAAGACAAGGCGACACTTATAAAAAATTAGCTAACAACAGTGCTATTTCGTATAACGCCGAAGAGCAATTAAGACTTCTTAACGGTGATTATCCTGATCAAGCCCTGGTGATTGGACAGGTAATTAAATTGGTGCGGTAGCAACTAAAGTGGGTTAACCAAATGCCCGCCATCGACTGGAATAATTGACCCTGTCATGAATGAAGAAGCGTCACTGGCAAGCAACAAAAGAATTCCATCCAGTTCGGATTCAAGACCAAGTCTCCTCATTGGTATACTTTTTATATAGCTTTGACCTTCTTCGGTGTCAAAGAAGTCGTCGTTTATTTCTGTAAGTATGTAACCGGGCGCAATTGCATTTACCCTAATGTTTGAACGAGCGAGCTCAAGGGCCATACTTTTAGTTAGCTGAACAAGGCCTGCTTTCGCTGCTGCATAGCTTGTAAGGTTTAAGCCAACTCTAATGCCCAGAATTGATGCGATGTTAATAATGCTCCCACCTTTTTTATCTTCTAGAAAAATATCGGTTACAGCTTTAGCCATTCTAAAAGCGCCATTTAAGTTAGTTTCAAGAACGTAATTCCAGCTTTCTTCTGTTAAATCTTTAAAACGTTGAGGATCTGAAACGCCTGCGTTATTAACCAAGATATCTAGACTCCCTGTGGTGTTTCTAATTTCTTTTACAAGATTATCAATACTTTCCACCGACGTTACATCAAGAGATATGCAAGAAGCTTGCGAACCAATTTCAGCTTTTAAAGCTTCTAGGTTTTCAATTCTTCGAGCGCTTAAGATTACTGAAGCTCCTGCACCAGCAAGTGTCTTTGCAAAATGTTTTCCTAATCCAGATGAAGCACCTGTGATTAGTGCGGTTTTGCCTTCTAAGTTAAAAATATCATTCATGATTTATAAGTTTAGAAGCAGTTTTTCTGCTTCTTTGATTAAATTATCTTGGTGGGGTTGTAGTTCTTGTTGGCCCATTCTTCCAATGATATTTTGGAAAGGATCAACAATACCTGAATCTCTTCCTGCCATAGTTTCTATCACTTTATGCGCAAGGAATGGAACAGCAGCCGCACTATAGCCACCTTCGTGAGTCATGATAATTTTACCTTCACAAAGATCATGTGCCGCCTTCATTAATTTTCTGGTTAGAGACCCAAAGCCCTCACTTGTCATCATCTGTCGACCCACTGGATCATTAGCCCCACCATCAAATCCAGAAGGAACTACTATTAGTTCGGGCTTGAATTTATAAAGAGCAGGAATAATTACTCTATCAAAAGTGGCTTCATAAGCTCCCACTCCAGAACCAGGAGGAAGGGGAATATTAATATTGTATCCAGTGCCTTCATCTTCTCCGTTCTCTTCAATCAAACCTGTGTTTGTTGGGAAGTTTCTATCTTGATGGACGGACATGGTGAGAACATTAGGATTTGAATAGAACGCAGCTTGTGTCCCATTTCCATGATGAACATCCCAATCCACGTAGGCAATTCGTTGTATGTCTGTTTTAGCCAAGGCATGCATGCCAGCAATTGCAGCATTACCAAAGATGCAAAAACCCATCGCTATATCAGGCATGGCGTGGTGTCCAGGTGGTCGAACCAGAGCGTAAGCATTATCCACAGTGCCATTAATTACAGCATCAAAAGCTTCAATTACACCCCCTGCAGAGAGCAGCGCTATATCAAAACTATCTATACCCATAGGCGCAGAAATTCCTGCATCTACTGAAATGGTTTTATTGAGTGATTGGATATGTTCAAAGTATTTTTTAGTATGAAATCGTAAAATTTCGTCTTTTGTCGCCGGTCGGGGTTTAATTCTTGTTAGTTCATCTAGAAGACCGGATACTTCCAATAAGTTTTTTATTCTTCTTTTTGTGTCAGGGCTTTCAGCGTGTTGCAACGGTTCAACCAGTCCGCCATAAGGAACATAATCCGCATGATTGCCCGTGTGATGCCATAGATAGCGTTCGTGAAATACTAAGCCCGTGCTCATTCTAATTTTTATATGATTTCAAAATATCTTGCAAGCTCCCATTGAGATATCTTATCAGTTTTCATTGAGCTACTATTTTTTAAGAATTGATCGTGTTCCCATTTTCTTGTGTTGCTAAAATGATTTACAAATGCATCACCAAATAAAGATCTGGCTGATTCAGATTTTTTAAAAAGCTCAGAGCTTTCTTTTAGATTTCTAGGCACTTCAAGTTCTTTTGGAACTTTCAAAGAGTAAGCAGTCCCTATGGTTTCTTCCGTAGGCAGTATTTTTTGTTCAATACCAAGACATCCAGCCCCTAAAGTTGCGGCTAGCGCTAAGTACGGATTTGAATCAGCCCCGGGTAGTCGGTTTTCTATTCTCTGAGAGCTGGGACCTCCCTTTATTACTCTTAAGCCGGTAGTTCTATTTTCTTCACCCCAGGTCATGTTGATAGGTGCCCAAGCACCAGGGCACAATCGTTTATAAGAATTGACAGTGGGAGCTATTAAACTAGAAAATTCTCTCATGTATCTTTGTAAGCCACCTAAAAAATAAGTCATTGTTTCGCTTATTTCGCCTTGGCTCCCTGTAAATGCTGATTCCCCATTAAGGTGTTGTAAAGATGCATGAATATGACCTGATTGACCTGGATATTTTTCAGACCATTTAGCCATGAAATTAGCCATTAAATTATTTCGCTGCGCTAAAACTTTCATAAACGTTTTAAAAAGAATAGCTTTATCAGCCGACAACAAAGCGTCATCTACAGCTATTGCCGCCTCTATAACTCCTGGACCTGTTTCTGTATGAAGGCCTTCAAGGTGCATATCCATGGATAAACACATGGATAAGATTTCTTGGTATAGGTCTGAATGAACGGAACTTCTTAATATTGAGTAACCAAACATTCCAGGCGTAAAGTTATCGAGGTTTTTAAAATCTTTATCTCTGATACTGTCTGGGGTTTCATTGAAAAGAAAGAATTCGTACTCAAATGCAGATTTTGCTTTAAGTCCATGTCCCTCTAATCTTGACAATATTTTTTTTAAAATTCCTCGAGGACAAACATCAGCAGATTCAAGTTCAGAGAGGAAGAAGGGAGTGTTTTCTTCAAACGGAACATTCCTTCCTGAATCAAGAACAATCTTTGCCTTTAGGTCTGGAAAGCCTGTATGCCAGCCGGTGAATAAATCTGAAGAGTCTGCAGTATTGAATTCATAAAGTTCGTCTTCGCTATCCCATCCAAAGATCACGTCACAAAATCCAAAACCTTCATTACTGGCTTTGAGGAATTTATCAACATGTATGTATTTTCCTCTTAGTACTCCATCTATATCAGTAACTGCTACTTTTACGTATTGC
>Ga0209089_10004527_pt1 | contig 11577 bp, 7 predicted proteins | sample ArcticOcean_MG_C_FD_187431 | JGI IMG/M metagenome (GOLD analysis project Ga0209089, IMG submission 187431) | Marine microbial communities from western Arctic Ocean - ArcticOcean_MG_CB2_150 (SPAdes) (version 2) | ecosystem: Environmental > Aquatic > Marine > Oceanic | place: Arctic Ocean: Canada...
AGCCGTTCATGTATCGGATAAATCCATAACAGGAACAGGAACATTATTTGGAACTGAACTCAGAGTTGGAGATGTAATTACACTTTCTAGTAATACCTTTGTTATTGCTACAATATCAACTAATACTGCTGCAACCGTAACATCAAATCCAGCAACAGGTGCTATTACTGCAACCGCAGCTGTTCGTTTGAAAAGGTCAGCATACGCAGAACCTTCAAGAAATATGGTGGGAACAGTAGGAGTCACAGCAAATAGTACAACAGTTACAGCAACAGTTGCTTCCGGAGAACAGGGTTCAGCTGCATTTGACAAGCAATATATCGCAGGTGATATTATCAAAATTAATGGTGAAGAACGAAAAGTTACAACAGTCGCGGAATTTTCTATGACAGTTAATCTTGGTTTCACTAATACTGCAACAGCTCAAACCCATTCCAGAACTTGGGAATATGCTGGACTTTTTGATAAAGAACCAGTAACAACTCAAGGAACAGCTGATAAGGGTGGACTCTATGATGAGGTTCATATTGCAGTTGTTGATGAAGATGGAGAATGGACAGGAAATCTCAATGAGGGTCTTGAAATTTACACAGGGCTTTCTGTAGCAAAGAATGCTAAATTTGAAGACGGTTCAAAAGCATACTATGTTGATGCTCTTAATCGTAGGTCTAAGTATGTTTGGTGGGCTGACCACAATGTAATGGGAGATGCCTACACAAGTGGAACAGTAGTATATTCTGTAGATTGGGGAACAGCTCAAGGCGCAGTAACATTTAATTCCCACACTTCTGCCGGCCCAATGATTTCAACTTCAAGTCTTAATGGCGGAGTTGATGGAACTGATGTCTCTGATGGAGATAAGATTGCAGGATTTGCAAAATTCAAAAATACTGAGGAAACTGATATTGGACTTCTGATGACAGGTGATGCATCAGCAACGGTTGCTCTTGATGCTATTGCAATTGCAGAACTTAGAAAAGATTGTGTGACGTTTGTTTCTCCATTACAGGCTCATGTAGTCAATAATGAAGGGAGTGAAGTAGATGATATTGTATCTCACAGAACAGACCTTGGTACTTCTTCTTATGCATTTCTTGATTCTGGCTGGAAATATCAATATGACAGATATAATGACGTTTATCGTTATATCCCATTGAATGCTGATATTGCTGGACTTTGTGCAGCTACTGAAGCAAATAGAGATGCTTGGTATTCACCCGCTGGATTTACAAGAGGTGGGATTCGGAATGTTGTAAAACTTCCATTCAGTCCAAGACAGACAGAAAGAGATAATCTTTATAAGAATGGTGTCAACCCAATTGTAACATTCATGGGTGAAGGCACAATTCTATTTGGAGATAAAACTCTTCTATCAAAACCAAGTGCGTTTGATAGAATTAATATCAGAAGATTGTTTATCATTATGGAGAAAGCAATTGCAAGATTTGCAAGGGCTCAACTGTTCGAGTTTAATGATGCATTTACAAGAGCACAGTTTGTCGGTTCAGTAGAACCATTCCTGCGAAGTGTGCAGGGACGAAATGGTATTACAGATTTCCGTGTATTGTGCGACGATTCTAATAATACGGGAGATGTTATTGATAGAAACGAATTTGTGGGTGATATATATGTCAAACCAAATCGTGCTATCAACTTCATTCAGCTCAACTTTATTGCAGTTAGAAGTGGAGTAGAATTTTCTGAAATTATTGGATAAGTGATATAAATACTTTTATAACAATAGGTGGGGGAAGACGGTAGCTGCTGAAGAGCGTACTTGTAAAACAAACTTCCTCACCCTATATTTTTAACTCGCTATCGGAGAACACACAAATGTCTTTTACAATTTCAAAATTTAGAGGTTCCATCGACAAAGCGAATGGAATTTCAAGACCTAATCTATTTGATGTTACGATTACTGATGCTCCAGCTGGGTTTCCTGCAGCATTATTTCCCTTTCAATGCAAAATTGCTACAATTCCACCATCTACTATGGGTGTAATTGAAGTGCCATATTTTGGAAGAATGGTCAAAATGCCAGGCAATAGAACTTTTGATAATCTATCCATCACTGTTATTAATGATACAAACATGCAATTGAGGGGTGCATTTGAAGGCTGGATGGCCGATATGAATTCTCATCAAAGCAACGAAACTGCATCCGGAGGTACTGAGACTTGTGGTCTAACGATAAAGCATTATGAGATGGAAGGTGGAGAGTCAGGAGAATGGAAATTTGTTAATTGTTTCCCAGTGTCATTGGGTGAAATTGGTCTTGATTGGGGATCAAATGATACTGCAGAAGAATTTTCAGTTGATTTTGCTTATGATTATTGGCAATCTGCCAAAGCTCAGTAATTTGAAGTTATAAATATGTTATAGGAACCTTTCCGATAAACTAGGGGCGTGGGGGCTTCTCAGCCCCTCACCACTAGGAGTATATGAATGGCCATTGAATTATTTGGTTTTACGATTGGAAGAGCACAGAAACAAAAAGAACAACAAGAAAAAGTTTCCTTTACTCTTCCCGAAGATGGCGATGGTGCTCTTGATGTAGCAGGAATGCCAGGTGGTGCTTATGGTACTTACTTGGACATGGAGGGGGCTACCAAAAACGAATCAGATTTAATTTCCCGATATCGTGGTATGTCACTCTACCCAGAGGCTGAACTTGCTATAGATGATATAATTAATGAGGCTTTGGTTGTAGATAGAGAAGAATCTCCAGTCTCAATTAATCTAGAAAACATCAATATATCCCCAAATATAAAAGAAAAGATTGCAACGGAATTTCATGAAATCTTGCGATTGTTAAGATTCAGGGATACCGGCTACGATACCTTTAAGAAATGGTATGTAGATGGCAGACTTTATTATCACATCATCATAGACCAAAATAATCCAAAAAAAGGTATACTTGAATTAAGACCTATTGATGCTCTTAAAATTAAAAAGATTAGGCAAATTCAAGCACCAAAAGACCCAAGTAATCTTACAGCAATGCCTGTAGTTGAAGAGTATTATGCATTCAACGAAGAGGGTATGGCAAATCAAAGTAGTGGGCAAATGGTTCGTATATCACCAGACTCGATAGCATACTCTCATTCGGGGCTACTCAGTGAAGACCGAAAATTGGTGCTTTCATATCTACATAAGGCAATCAAACCCCTCAACCAACTCCGAATGATAGAAGATGCAGTAGTCATCTATCGTATTTCAAGAGCTCCAGAACGGAGGATCTTCTATATTGATGTTGGTAATCTCCCAAAAATTAAAGCAGAACAGTATCTTAAAGATATCATGACCAGATACAAGAACAAGATGGTCTATGATGCAAATACTGGTGAGTTGAGAGATGACCGAAAACACATGAGTATGCTGGAGGACTACTGGCTCCCACGAAGAGAGGGTGGAAGAGGAACAGAAATTTCCACACTACCAGGCGGTGAAAATCTTGGTGAACTGGATGATGTACTATACTTTCAAAAGAAATTATACAAAGCATTAAATGTACCATCGTCAAGATTGGATCAAGAATCCGGTTTTCAATTGGGAAGAGCTCAAGAAATTTCCAGAGATGAAGTTAAATTTACACGTTTTATTGAACGTCTAAGAAATAGATTTGGGCATCTCTTTAATATTTGTCTAGAAAAACAACTTATTCTCAAGGGGGTTTTAACTCTTAATGATTGGCGAATGGTTGAACAGAAAGTTTTCTATGAGTGGCAATCTGATTCACAGTTTGCTGAACTCAAAGAAGCTGAGATGATACAAGAAAGACTTAATCTTTTACAGAGTATGAACTATGCTGATGAGATTGTTGGCAATTTCTTCTCTAAGGATTATGTAAGAAGAAGAATCCTTAGACAAACACAAGAAGAAATTGAGCAAGAAGACAAAATGATGGCACTTGAAAAGGCATCTGCACCAGAGGAATCTGAAGGTGAAGATGAATACCAATCTTTCGTTCCAAAAAAAGGTGAAAAATTACATGAAACTCTTGAGCAAGTAGTGGAAAAGAAAATTGTTGATAAGGAACAGGAAGAAGAACTGAAAATGAATCTAAATGATATTTTCAAAACAGTGTTAGAAGAAGGTTCGGATGATTCCAGAACAAACTGATTTTCAGAAAGTACATTTAGATTCAGCAAAAGTTCTAGCTACGAGTCTCAAATATACTCAAAAAGAAATCAAGAAATTAAAGGAAGATTTATCAACTACTTTAAATGAAGAAGGAGTCATGGTTATGCCCCTCAAAGGCGACCGTGGCCCAAAGGGGTTAATTGGTGATAAGGGTGATAGAGGATTCCCAGGCGGAATAGGAACACAAGGAACACAAGGGCAGCGTGGCGTTCGGGGCCTTGAGGGTGAAACCGGCCCGATTGGCCCAATAGGTTCTAAAGGTGGGCAAGGAATTCCAGGCCCGATTGGATTTCCTGGCCAAGATGCTGACATGGAATTTGTTGGCCAAGAACTCAAAAAAATGAATGGCCGGATCTCCAATATAGTTGTTGGTGCTGGTACTAATATGAGAGGCTGGGGAGAGTATGACGGTGGTGGTGGGGGTAATGTTCCCGGTGGTAAAAACATTTCCGATGAAATGCTCTTTGAGGATGGTGATAGGGTTGTCATGGAAGACTCCCTTAGTTCCCCACTTGATCAAGAATCAGCAGGTATCTTTTATTCAACTACAGAAGAAAATAGTCAAACGGTTCTTGGATTGAAGGGACTGACTACAGGTAATAATGGTCTGATGATTTCTAGTAATAGTAGTTCTAAAACTATTGAATTTAATATAGACCCAACAGCAAAAGTAACACTCGATTCTCTTACAATTACAGGTGAAGATACACTTACTGTTGCTGGTGCAACATCAATGGTGACAGCGAATATTACTTCATCATTAGCTGGAAATTCAGATGGTGTTCTTACAGTCAATGCCAATATGCAGGTTGCTGGAAATATCACAGCTTCAGGTAACATCACCGCAAATGGAAATGTAATCATCGGTGATGCTGATACGGATACTATAACATTCGGTGGTGATGTAGTTTCTCATATACTTCCAGATACCGATAATACATACGACCTTGGTTCAACAGCAAAATCTTGGAGAACGACTTATACACAAGCTCTTGATGTCACAAATAATGTTACAGTTGGTGGAACAGTAGATGGAAGAGACATTGCAACAGATGGAGCTAAATTAGATGGTATAGAGGCTGGAGCATCAGCCGCCACGGCCGCCGAAACTAAAACGGCATACGAATCGAATAGTGACACAAATGCTTTTACTGATGCTCTGCAGACAAAACTCAACGGAGTAGAAACAAGTGCAGATGTAACTAACGCTTCTAACGTAAATGCTGCTGGTGCAGTAATGGTGGGTGATGCTGGTACTTCTGGTATGGGATTTGTAGTAGATGAAGATAATATGGTTTCTAATTCTGCAACAAAAGTTCCAACTCAACAATCCACAAAGGCCTATGTTGATGCCGAGGTTGCGGGACTTTCACAGACTAGTATTTCACAACTTAATTCTAATGTTCATGTAGTTGATACAGGAACAAATGGGTATATAAAAGTTCATGCAGATGGTAATGAAAAACTTTTGATTGATGCAAATGGTTTAAGACTTGAGCCGATGGCAGTTACTAATGAAGATAATTCTGGTGATAGACTTATCATGGAACCCAACACCGGATCTCAATATATCACCTTTGAAAATTCCATACAGGTCACACAAATTCTTGATGAAGACGATTTTATTTCCAATAGTAATACTGCTCTTGCTACTCAACAGTCTATTGGTTCCAAGATTACAAACGTAATAAATAATACAGAGTTAGGTGACTTTGGTAGTGTAAATATAGACAGTGCTGGCGATGGTCAAGTACTTACTTACGATGATGCTACAAGTAAATGGGTGGCGGCGACTGTAACTTCTGAAGGATCAATCACTGCCACACAAGTCAAAAATTTATTAGTAACCGTTGATGGTGCTGGTTCTGGTATAGATGCTGATTTACTTGATGGACAGCAGGGAGCACATTATACAACAGCTGACAATCTAACTGGCGCTGCAAGTGGTATAACTTCTGTCACAGTTAATTCAATAATGACGGTAGTTTCTACTACAGTCACATTAGCTACTGCAGGAACTACAGCAACAGATACTTTTTCAACATCAACTTTTAGAGCAGCAAAATATATAATAACAGTAAGTGATTCTGATGATTCAACTTTTGCAACAACGGAGGCCTTAGTGGTACATAATGGAACTTCTGCCTCATTAACACAATTCGGAGATGTAACAGTGGGTTCTGGTACTGTTCCTGAACCTTTATTAGATGCAGATGTGGATTCAGGAAATGTAAGATTACTGGTGACAACCAACTCCAATAATCAAACAATAAAAGTTACTCGCTTAACAACCGTAGTTTAGAGGAAAGAAAACAATGGCTACAAAAACATTTGTCGCAAAAAATGGTCTAACTGCTAATACGGCTAACGTATACTTTAGTCAGTTGGCAACTAATTTGACACCTACCGCTGGTGGATTAATACTGTTTGCCGATAGTACTGGAAAGATTGGCTCTCGTACTGAAGCCCAAATCAAATCTGATATTGGTGCTGGTGTCGTTGAAACAATTACGGCTGGAGATGGACTCACAACTGGTGGTACTGGATCTACTGTTACAGTAGATATGGCAACTCCTTCCACCATTACTCATAATACAAATAATACGGCTGGGTCAAATCATAATCACGCAATTACAGCTCTTTCAGATGTCTCTGGTGGTACTGCGTCTATACTTAAATCAGATGCTAGTGGTAACTTAAAAGTTAATGATTTAGAATCGGGTGGTGATCTTGTAGTTGGAGATGATGCTACTTTAAAATCTGATGAATCGGTTCTTGGATTTGGCCTTCATACTGATGTAACTCTTACACACGTTCAAGATTCTGGTTTAACTCTTAATAGTTCTCGTAAATTAAATTTTGGTGATGCAGCAACATACGTCCATCAATCAGCAGATGCGGCTTTGGATGTAGTTTCTGATGGTAGTGTAAACATAACTACCGGAGCTGCAGGAGTTGTTCTCAAAGGAACCACACCAAAATTGACTATTGGTGATGCTGGTGCTGAAGACACATTTATTGTCTTTGATGGAAATGCTCAAGATTATAGAATTGGGCTAGATGATGGCACAGATAAACTAGAAATTGGTGTAGGTGCCGTTCATGGGACTACTCCTTCATTGACGTTAGATGCAAGTCTTAATGTAGATGTTGCTGGACATAATGGAACAGTTGGATTAATGTTAGGTGGAACTGTGGTTGGTTCTACTGCAGCAGAATTGAACTTGTTAGATGGTGTTGCTGGATTAGTTCAAGCAGACTTCACAAAGTTGGCTGCAGTTGATTCAACAGCTGCTGAACTCAATAAAATAAACGGAGTAACTGCAACTACAGCAGAACTTAATTATTTGGATGTTACAACTCTTGGAACTTCAGAAGCTTCAAAAGCATGTATAGTAGATGCATCTGGTGATTTAATTATACCAGATAGTGATAAGTTTGAATTTGGTGCAAGTAGTGATATGATTTTATATCACGATGGTACAGATTCTTATATTACAAATAAAACTGGTGTTCTCAAAGTAGCTACAGAAACTTCTGGAATCGCAGTAACCATTGGACATGGCACTTCAGAAGTTACAGTTGGGGATAATTTAACAGTAACTGGCGACCTTACGGTTTCTGGAACAACAACTACGGTTAATTCAACAACAGTAAGTATTGTAGATCCAATTTTTGAAATTGGTGTTTCTTCTTCAGATGATAATCTGGATCGTGGACTCAAGATGAAGTATAACTCAGGTGGTGCTAAAATGGCATTCATGGGTTTTGATGATTCTACTGGTAAATTTACAATGTGGGCCGATGCTACAGATACTAGTAATGTTTTTTCTTCAAATGGTACAGATGCAACAGCCTTAGTAGTTAATACTTTTGAAGGTAATTTAACTGGTAATGTAACTGGTAATATTAATGGTGATTTAACTGGAACACTCCAAACAGCCGCACAAGGTAATGTCACATCACTTGGTACATTGACTGCACTCACAGTCGATAATGTTGCAATAAATGGAACAACCATTGGGCATACTGGTGATACAGATTTGATGACACTTGCAAGTGCTGCATTGACTCTTAAAGGAACACTTACAGTTGGAGTTGATGATACTGGGCATGATGTAAAATTATTTGGTGCCACAGCTGGTGCTTATTTACTATGGGATGAAGATGAAAATAAATTATTGACAGCTGGTGTTACAACAGTTGATATAGTTAAAGATAAATTGTTGATTGGTGGTTCTCCAGTAACCACAACAGCCGCTGAACTCAATCTTTTAGATAATGTTTCTGGATTAGTCCAAGCAGACCTCACAAAGTTGGCTGCAGTTGATTCAACGGCCGCAGAACTTAACATTGTGGATGGTGGAACTGGTGCAACAGCTACAACTCTTGTGGCCGCAGATAGAGTAGTAGTTAATGATGCAGGAGCAATGGTTCAAGTCGCGATGTCAGACTTTGAAACTTTCATGGAATCCAATCTTGATACTCTTTCAAGTGTAACTACAGTCGGTGCTCTTAATGCTGGTTCTATCACATCTGGATTTACAAGTATTGATGTTGGAGCTGGTGCAATTTCAACAACTGGAGTTGTTACAGGTGGTTCAGTTGTAATCACAAATGAATCAACGATTGGAAGTGCTGGAGATACAAATTCAGTTATAATTGGTGCCTCAGGAACTTTAGCTCTAACACAAAATGAATTTTTGTTAGGTCATACCAATGGTGGTGCTGGTACAGCAAACTCTTCATCTGGTGTTACATTAACTAAAGCTTTCTCTGGAACAATTGGTACATCAGCCACCGCAGCAGTTCTTACATTCAAAGCAGCAGACGGAACAGCAAGTCCAACTGGTGCAACAAACTTTATGGGTGGCGAAATTGTGATGTCTTTGAAATCTGGAACAGATTATGAAACTAAGAAGATTATGATTCATCATGATGGAAATCCATCTGAAAATGGAACAGATGTATTTTTCACAGAATTTGCAACTCTTGGAACAGAGATTGGGGAGACACTTGCTACAGCTACGGGTGATGCTGATGGATCAGATTTAACAAATAATGGTGATAAACACATTCAATTTAAAATAACAAATCCGTCTGGTACTGATGCACTACAATATAGTGGTGTAGCTCACTTAGTACAAGTGCCTGGTGATAGTTAATCTTTATAATGGAGTAAGAAATGGCAGCTAAGCCTTTACGATCAAGAGTAGGAATTGCAATGGATAATCAAAGTGGTAATCCAGATGCAGAAACAGATGAAGTAGTATTGTTTAAAAAGACCACTGGTAGTGGAGGAACTGGTGTATTTTTTAAGAATCAAACAGATTCGGATAATGTAGATGAACTGGTGTCCAAGAAGAAGGCTATAACTTTTGGATTAATATTCTAGGGGGATTATGGCTTTATTTCAAACACAACTTGGAACCAGTGCAACCACGGTTTTTGACCCAGCTGCGGACTCAGCTGTTACAACTCTTTTTCTTTGTAACACACATTCTGCAACAGTTACAGTCACTCTATATTTGATAAATGGGGGCGGAGGGCCAACTGATGTAAATGCTATTTGGAAGGATATATCTATAGCTTCTAAAGATACATTTGTAATGAATAATGAAAGAATAATTCTTGCTCAAGCAGATTTTATAAAAGGTCTTGCTTCAGTAGCAGATAAAGTAACAGTAACAGGAACTTACACAACGATATAATAATATGTCAGGATTCGTAGCAACTAGTGGGAAGTATGAAGTATTCGCTCCAGGCAGCGATACTTATGTCTTATTTAATGATAGTCAAGATGTTAATGCAGTATCAGGTTTAACTTTTACAAAAGGTACTGCTACATTACAATCTACTATTTTTAAATCAGCAAAATTAATGTTTGACAGTGGTGACCTCACTATTCAGACAGACGGTGGTTCGGCAGGTGGAATCATACTTGATGCTGAAGATGATACAGTAGAAATTCAATATTCTGGAGCAACTGGTGCCACCTTTGGACTATCAGGATTAAATATTGTAGCTGGAGATTCATACTCCATTGGAGGTACAGCAGTATTAAGTGCTACAGGAGCTACATTAGTTCAATCAACTGCAGTAACAAGTTTATCAGCATTGGGCGATGGTGGAGCTAATGTTACTAATGATTATTTGTTAATATATGACGCTGATGCCTCAGCCCTCAAAAAAATATCTCCGGATTATCTTGGGGTTGGGAGTGGGAGTGGTGGTGGAGCTGGAACTGACGTTCTCCAACGGGCTCTAAGAAATTTAGGTCTTGTAGAAGTAGACGCATCTTAAAGGAATAAAGTATGGGAACCACAGTAAACGGCAAAGATATTCTATATACCATAGCAAATAATATTACTCAGGTAACGCTAACTCCTGGCGCTGCTGGTAGTGGAGGTGCTACTGCAAAAGGTCAAGAACTGAATGCTTACGCTAAAGCTTATAAAATTATTACAGAAAATGAAGCTTATATTAATGCTAAGAATTCCCTCGATGTTCCGGTAGCTGATGTAATCGAAGAAATTTTCTTCTCTCATCAATTTGCTGGGGCATCTCCTTATACCACTGGTACTGGTGGTAGTTATGGTGGAACTGTAGCGACAACAACGGGTGTTAATGCTGCAAACGGGTTCAATGCTCTGTTCATGGCAAATGCCATTGATCAATTTAGACAAGCAGATGGTGAGACTGCTTCTACAATTAATGATGCTGGTACTACAGTAGATTCTTTCCCATATAGATTAATACAAGCTCAGGGTAGTAGTGCAATGACTATTACTCTTCAAAATTCAGCAGGAGCTACACCAACGGCTACTGCCGGTGTAAATATCCCATTCAGAATCAAAAGTGGTACAGTTGCCGCATCTCTAATACTTGGAAGAACAGAATATGGTTCAGCTGTAGCAGCAACCACACTCACGCTGGATTCTGGTGCTACTTTGGGTATGGTCAATAATGGTGGTGACGTTACTGTTCAATCAACTCTTTACATTTATGCAATCAATAATGCAGGAACCATTAATATTGGAATCATAAACGGTCAAAGATTAGATGAGAGTATTCTTCATACTTCCACAGTATTAAATGGTTCGGCCACTAGTGCTTCTACTTTTTACTCAGATGTAGCAATAACAGATGCTTGTGCGGTCAGACTTATTGGTAGGATGAGACATTCAATGAATGCTGTTGGAACATACGATGAAGATCCAATAGAATTGAGCATTTTGGGAGTTGCTGGGGGTGGAACTGCATCTGGTGAATTAGCAGCAGGTGAAAAGATATTTTGGCAAGATACAAATCAGTATATACAGGGCGATCTAACATCAATTACGATAGAATCAGATGATACATTTACGGTACATTCTGATACTCTTGCTAGTATTAATTCTACAGCTAAAGCTGAAATTGTAGCTCCAATATCAA
>Ga0209089_10004533_pt1 | contig 11573 bp, 9 predicted proteins | sample ArcticOcean_MG_C_FD_187431 | JGI IMG/M metagenome (GOLD analysis project Ga0209089, IMG submission 187431) | Marine microbial communities from western Arctic Ocean - ArcticOcean_MG_CB2_150 (SPAdes) (version 2) | ecosystem: Environmental > Aquatic > Marine > Oceanic | place: Arctic Ocean: Canada...
AAGAAAATCACTGTTGAGCGAGACGAATTAGACGACCTCGATGATGAACTCGACGGATTCGATGATGACGACAACATTGACAACGACGATGATGATGACGATGGCGATGATGACTGATTAACAAGCCTCAGTAGGTTTGTATGGTTCACCATCGGTATCGGCTATGCCATCCGGGGGGTCACTTGTGTCCTCACCCTCTGTATTGCGATTCTCGTTGTATTCCCACCAGAACAGGTAACCTTGTGAACTGGAGTCGGTGATGCTCTCGCCGAATCCTGGTTCATTGATCACCGTCACTTCGATCGTATAACAACCATCACCATCGAAGAAGTCGCCTCGAGGAATGTAGTAAACTATATTGTTGAACGAGTCAACTTTCTGTCCGGCACCCTCCAAATCCAACCAAGCACCTTCCACTGTCCCTTCACCATTTACCCAAGTAGCAGTAGAACCATCGACTGTGACTGTCGGAAAACTGTACACTGCTGAGTTCTCGTATAAAATCGTGGCATCAATGGTATAATCAGATTCAACATGTAACATGAGACCCGTTGAGTTACTCTCCACAGGATCAGTAGCACCAACACCTGCACGAAATTGTGCACCAACATGGTCGAGGCCGTTCTTTTCACAGTCACCATCACTGTCACAATTTGTCTCCTCAGTTACCGCGATTAATTCACCATCTACATCATTGATGGTTCTATCCATAATTGAACTGTCTGCGGCGTAACTGGAAGATGATGATGAGCCTTGGCTAACAGCGACTGAATATTCAATATCAGACGAATCAGAGGCGGCACCTCTTGAGTTTCCTTGATAAAAATCAATTAATGGAACTTCATACCATGCTAATTTTGCTTTAGGTTCAAATGTGGCGGTGTGCACTACGGCGCCATTGTAAGATACAGTAATCGTAAGAACATCAGTTGGAACCGCACCGAATAATGGTGTGCCGACAAAAACTTGGACCCTTAACGAATCATTTTCCTCATCAATTTCAAGGCCAGCAACTGAGATGCTACCACCTCCTAATGAAAAGCCCATGACTGCTTGGTAAGCAATGAAGAGAATTAGCAAAGCAACGATACCGCCAGCGATGCCTTTCTTTTGGGAGGATGTTGGGAATCCTGATGATCCATCATCATCGGAAACTCCTGCCCGCTCCAAAAGGCCACCCGAACTCTCCAAGATTGGTTCCTTGATGGATTCCTTTCCACTCGTTACCGCTGCAGGCTCTTTGCCGTCAACATTCTGCGCCTTCTCCAACAATCCACCAGACATTTTCTCCCCTCAATCGCTATTCTGTGACTCTCAAGCCGTTATCAACCCGTTGGCTACTCGCGCCCGCGAGAGTGCCGGTTTTGCACCTGCCACATGGCCGCCAACACACTCCCTTGATACAAGGGCGTCGAAAACTCGTCGATGTCTTTGCAGCCCAAGTCAGAACGGTAACTGTTGAGTCATCTCTTGCAACTCAGCAACTGTTTCAGTCTGCTCTTCCTCATCTTGACGCCGTGCGATGAACGCTGCTCCTAGAGCAACCATCGTCAAGGACGGCACCAACTCGAAGCCGGGGAGGTAAACGCCACGGACATACAAGGTGACCATTTGAGTCTGGTAGTTTGGAATGCCTTCAGTCCGAACCGAGTATTCGCTCGTCGCCTTGAATTGCAACTGGTAGTAAGTGTCGGACCAGCCCTGAACCTTGGGAGTTCGAATCATCACACGAACCTTATCGGCCGGCGCCTGTGGTTCGATTTCAGTCGAGATAGTTGGTAGCGTGATTTGGAAATCTGCCTCTTCCAACTCATCACGGTTTGCGACTTCGATGTTGAAGCGGTCGTATGCGTTGCCGTCATTGTAGACCTTGAACTCGAAGATGTAGTCAACCTTCGGGCGCAATTGCTTGAACGGTTCTTCAGCCTCGACACGGAGTCGACTGAACTGCGTGATGGTCGCCATCACTTGGGTTGGAACCGAAGGGCAGGTAGTGCAAGGAATCCCTGATGCGGAGACAACTCTTGCAGTGATGGTGATTGTTCGGCTGCCTTCTGCTTGGCGGTTCTCACCGCGGACAACGACTTCGAAGGTGGTGGAGTCGTATGCGCCGACAGTAACTGAGCCGGGTGCTGCAACTGCTAGGCCGCCCGAGGTGACTTGGATGTTGACTTCCTCTACATACTGAGTAGGGTTGGTCGCGGTACAGTAAGTCGTTCCAACTCGCTGTGCACCAGGGTGAACTTCGATAGGTATTGCAGCGGGTGAGCAAGCAACATTCACAGTTGGGTTAGGGGACACTTGCGCTGATGCGTTTGCTGCCACTCCCGCCCATGTACTCAACACATACAAACAGATGATGAGAGCCATCCTCCGAGTCGCTTTACCCTTCATTCAAACACCTTCGGTGAAGTGTCACATTCTGTTTGTAATAAAGATATGGGGGTAATGAATAGGGTTCGGGCGGCCATTTCAGAACTCATCCATATCGAAGTCATCAAAGTCGTCTTCGAAGTCATCTTCCAATTCAAAGTCGTCATCGAACACTTCAGCGCGTCGGGAACTTACCAATTTCACGACTACCACACAAACTCCGACTACAACCAAAAGGAGAAGCAAACCGCCGACTGCGAACGCCCAACTCGGGACACTGTCGATTGAGAGGATGACCAGTTTCGTCTCTGTTTGAAGCGAGAAAACATCCGCAAATTCCACCGGGTCTCCATCGTCCTGTGCCCGCTTACTTCCGACCCAAATCTTGACCTCAAACCGACCATCGCCTACCTCCGCAGTTGTCGACACAGAAATTGAGATGTCCTTCGACTCATTGACCTCAAGCTGAACCGATTCATCGCTTAACTGCATGATGATTCCAAAGGACTCAAGGCCACTCTGGTTTTCGATTCTGATGAGTAGCGTGTCGGCATCGTTGCCTTTGTTTGTCACGGTGAAATTGACTGTGTCTGCCGAACTATATTTGAGCAACATTTCTTGCCCATCCATCTCAAAACTGGGCCAGCCGTAAGAATCGACTTCGACATAGAGTTCCAATTCTTCCTCCGCGCATGTAAAGCATGGCGTTCCGCTAACTGTCGTAACTTGGTAGGTGATGTTCACATTTCTGGTTCCCTTCGACATCCCACCGTTTCCACGGACCACGATTTCAAACTCGGCCTCATCTTGAGCACCGACAGTGATCTTTCCCGGTGAAGCGACGGAGATTCCAGGGTCTGGGTCGACCTCGATGGTGACCTCCTCGACAAAGAGAGAGTCGTTTTCAACTGTGCAATAGAAGGTAGCAACCCGTTGTTCCCCGGGGCCAACTTGTATGTTCGCAGTGGTTGGAGTACAATCCATTGTGGCGCTGGGCAGAAATTGTGCGCCGGCCGGAGCGAACGGCAGGAGGAGTGGCAGGAGGAAGAGAAGTGCAAGGGCGAGGTGAGTCGGTGAAGTGCGATTTCCCATGGGCACCACCCGTAGGGTGACCTACGTCATATTTCAGCGTACGGGCTGAACGGCCACCGCCGCCAACTTTGAGGGGTGGGCGCGCCGCGGCAACTTTGAGGGCCCGTAGCTTAGGTTGGTTAGAGCGCTCGGCTCATAACCGAGTGGCCACCGGTTCAAATCCGGTCGGGCCCACTAATCGATTGTAATCGGGCCCGCCGGATTTGAACTTAGCGCGAACTGAACGGTTGCAATCAATACTGCCGTTAGCGCGCCAGTTTCGAACACGCGGATAGAATCGATTCTGTTCGAACCGATTGAAGTCAAGGTCGGGCCCACGCGTCGAGGGAAATGCCAAACCTTGTTCAATCCAACTTGAGAAGCCGCTTCGCCAACTCCTCACACTCATCCCGTACCGACCTCGGAACGAAAAGCATCGAGCGACTGAACTCACCAGAAATCGACTCTATCATCTTCGAAGCCTCCATGATATCTCGCCCATCCTCAAGGTGAATCCCAGCCTCATAGGGCAAATATCCCTCCTTTTGGAGAGGAGTGTGAATCACATCTTCTGCTCCGCTGAAACCGGCCGCAGAAACAATCTCCCCCAACGGCCCTACCAACAACTCCGCCTGCTCATTGGTCAATTCAATCCGAATCCTCTTGTGAAAGTCATCGCGACTCGACAACCTGCGCGCACAATTCGACAACACCGGGTCATCATGGCCCGCCCATTGGAAGACATCGGCAATGACGAAGGAGTCGGTAAGCCCGGCATATCTTAGCGGCGTCAATTCTCGGTTTGAGAGCATGTCTCGCATCTTCAGTGAGAGTGGAAGGTCACCGGTTTCGTGCAACTCTCTCGCCCGCGTGAGCGCCCGGACATAGTAGGCCTGCGTCAGCATGTTCAACTTGTGGAAATAGACCAACTGATACATGTGCCAACGGGTCACAAGATAGCCTTCGACCGACCCGATGCTGTCCAATCCGACAACCAAATGGCCATCCTCCGAAACGCTCAGAGAGCGCAGTAACCTCTCATGGTCGAACCCTCCCACATCAGCGCCCGTGCACAACTGGTCACGCAGCAGATAATCGAGTCTGTCAACATCGAGTTGGCTGGAGACGATTTCATGCAGGAACGGTTTCTCAACTGTCCCATCCATTATTGCTAGCAGCCGGGGAAGACTTTCGCGCAAAAGGCTGCTCAAAACTTGCGAAAGGTCGCATTCGGGGTCAGTCATGATTTTTCGACCCCACTCTTCGTGGTGAGCGAAGGTTGCGAAGACCTCTGGAGTCTCGAACATGTGTGAGAAGGGTGGATGTCCGACATCGTGCAGGAGGGCCGCTATCGGAACTAGTCTGGCGTCTTCGTCAGAGATGAGGTTGGGGTGTTTTTGTCGGAGGTTGTCAATCAGTTTTCTTGCTAGGTGGAAAGTACCGATGGAGTGAGAAAATCGGCTGTGAGTCGCTGATGGAAAGACATAGTGGCAGGTTGCCAACTGCTGGATGTAACGCAACCGTTGGAAGGTCTGTGTATCGACGATGTAACGGACATCATCTGGCAGTTCAATGTCGCCGTGAAGCGCATCTCGAATGAACCGCTTGTCACCCATCTTCAATTCACCAGCGTTGTATCGGGGGTGTCACTTTCTTTCAACCCTACCCTTGAGGTGTTGGGCGAGAATGGAGCGCCGGTTCAGCAGTTGGATGGTCCCTAACTCAACCTAAAGCGCGTCGCTTTAACCAGTACCAAGCGCTGAGGTTCACAACGACGAAAGAGATGACCCACGCTGCGAAACTCAACATCACCAACTCAAATGTGCTATCGGTGAATGGATAGAAGAAGGCGACTAGAAGGGCGTAGAGAGAGACTGATTGCGAGCCGAGCATCATCGGTCCAATCGCTCCAGTTGGCACCGCTTCACCCTGCGCTAGCCAAAGAGCGACCATGCTGGTTGTGAAAATTGCAGGGAAGATACTCATGACTCCACTTGCTAATGGATTACCTAAGCCGGCAAACCAGACGGCGATTCCGATTGATGCTGCGGCTGCAAGGCCTCGGACAACCAATGTTAGTGGCCCAACTCGCTTGTGTCCGCGTGGAGTAGGAACACGCTCCAAGCAGGCCACCGCTGCCAATATACAGCCGATGAGAAGGGCGGTCCAGCCGATTACTAGAGCAGACCAACCAGCGCTGACTGCACTTCGAACAGAGAAAATCGAAATCGCTGCCGCGCACAACCAAAGGGTCAGATTCAACGCGGTGATGGCGGTTAGTTTCACTCCGAACCGCCATTCTGGGACTTTTGAAGGGACGACACGCCACAAATAGAGAAAACCGGCATTCAGAATCAAACCAATCGGAACGATTCCCATAGCCGACTGAAATTCCTCGACACTTGCTGAGGCGTACCAAATACCGATTGCTGCTGGCACGATGGTAGATGGCACGGTGGCGAGAACTCCGCCGTGTAAGCCACCCCACTTCTCAATCGCAAGCGTCACCAAAACTGCAGCAACGCCGGCGACCAACGCCGATACAAGAATCCCGCCGACGGCCATTTCAACCGGTTCCTATTGAGACATCGTCATCCATTTCGAGGCTCAGCCGACTGTGCCTCAGCATCATCCTCGAAGCCATCCTCGTAGAGCAGTTCGGCCGGCAGGCTGAGGCCGAGCTGGGTGCGCACTTCCGAGAAGTGCCCCTTCAACATCAGAACCGACAACACGAGACCAAGCAGGAGGAGGATAAGCAGGGAGGTGAGCAGAACCAGCAAACCAGAGAATCCACCGGTTTCCTCAGTAGCAGAGATTGCGGTCTCGCCCATCACATGGAGGTGAACGACCGAGTTGGTCGAGGCGTTGTCACCGACGATTGCACGCATCATAATCGTCTGGTTTCCAGTGATCTCGTTTCCGGGAAGATAGCGGAGTCTGTCAAGCAACATCTCGTGAGTGACTTTGACATTCGTCTCACCAGCCTCAAACTCTGTGTGGTCCGACCAGTAGTCACGCATGTCCCAAGTGCGCCACTGAACCTTCTGGACATCTCCAATGATGACAAAATCGACCGAACCACCCGGTCCAACATGTACCCTGTCGTCACCGCTTGTTGGACTGATGGAAGAAACATTCACCGCCAATGTCAACCCGTAAACTTGGTTGGCGGCCTCACTTACAGCAGGCTCAGCATTGACATGGCCGTGACCGTAAACATTGTTCTGCCTGTTCTTGGGAATGAGATCCTCGATGCAGGGCTCGTTAGCTCCCATGTACACGCATAGGCGATAGGTCGCCGTCTCTTGCATGATGTTGCGGACATCGAAGGGAGAAAGATCGGGATTTGCCTGATACATCAGTGCCGCTAGACCAGCCGCTCCGGGAGTCGCCATGCTGGTCCCAGACTTTGATGTGTAGCCGGTGCCTGTGTTGTAGTCGGGAGCCATGACATTGCTTCCTACGAAGGCGATGTTTGGTTTGACTCGCCCCTCTTCAGTAGGCCCTTGACTTGAGTAGATGGCAATCGCCGTATTCTTGTCCAATGCTCCGACTGTGATGACATCCTCCGCACTTCCGGGTGTCCCAATCTGGGCGCTAAATGCCGAATTACCAGCGGCGATGAAAAGAGCAATTCCATTGCGAACCATCTCGTTCGCCATTCGGTTAGTTGAATCTTGCTCAGAAGCGGTCCATTCCGATGCGCCAGGCCCGCCTAAACTCATGCTCGCAGCGCGGATGTTGAACTTGTGCCGGTAGTCTATCGTCCACTGCATCCCTTGCATGACTTGTGCGAATGAGCCAGAGCCAGCCGCAGAGAGTACCTTCACGCCCACGAGTTGTGCTTGAGGAGCGACTCCGATGTGCTCGAAGGTCGGCGCCCCAGTTCCTGCAGTGATTCCCGCACAATGGCTACCGTGACCTTGGTCATCGTATGGGGCGACATCTGTGCCGTTGACATCATTAGGACGGTTGATGACATCATAGAATCCGATGACCTTCGGGTCATAGGTTTCGTTGTCATCATCTAAGTCGTCGAGGCCAGAATGGTTTGCATCAATCCCAGTATCGATAATCGCAACGACGGAGCCAGCACCGGTGTAGCCAGTATCATCCCATACATTGGTAACGCCGTGAACTTCATTGACATCCTTCATCTGAATTGTAAGAATCCCATCAATTTCGACTAGAACTACACCCGGTAAGTTTGCAAGATTACCAAGTTCAACAACCTCTACTGAACCGGCAATAGAATCGATGATGTGGTAGCGGAACTGAACACGGAAATCGACGGCTCGCTCAAGCAGTCTCTCATCCGCTTCTGTAGGAAGATGGTCGAAGTCGACAATTACACCGATACGACCCTCTTCATCAACCCAATCTCGTTGGGTACTGACGATTGCGATCGGAATGGCGTCGTGTATCTTATCGCCATCCTTGTCCATATTGGTAGTTAGCCACCAAGGTTGGTCACCTTCTTCGGGAACTGGGTTGACTTCAGGGGTTACTGCTGCGCCGAGTGCAGGCAGCATGAACATCGCCAGAACGACGAGACTAACCCATAGCATCCGGACTCGCTGAATCGCCTCTCGCTCTACTGTAAACATGACCCTCACCCTTTGGGTGACCCCTAGCCGCTTTGAATCTGACCCCATCCGCCGTCATGCTGAAATCGGCGCCCACCTTCACTCATTTATGCGCAGGGGGTTGACTCTCGCCGCGACCATCGCCGCCCTCGTCCTACTTCTTCCAACATCTTCACTCGCCGCAACCACAATCAATGACCCTATTTTCAATGTGGATGACTGGTTCGAATACGAAGGGTACACGGATGAATTGGTCTTCAGTCTAGCGGCACAATGGGATTCCGACGACGATTTCGAAGGACTATCTGTCACGGACCAGAATATGATGAGAGTCACCCAACTCGGCAACGAAAATTGCCGGATTCTCGATTGGGATGGCGGTTGCATCAAAGCGCAACTAACCTATTTGGTCAATATGACCCTAAACTGGCAAGAAAACACGACCCAATATGTCAATGACACACTAAACATGTCGATTTCCTACGACGCAATCCACTACAAAGCAAACAGCAACGCTGGCTGGGAAAAATTAGACGCCACCACCCTCACTGAAACTCGATTCTCAGGCGGCGGCGAAGACAATCTCCTCGAGCAAGAAAGTCGCGTCATTACACTCACCGAACGAGTCGGTGACTGGCCTAACAAAATCGGAATCAATTCCACCTGGGATATCGAAGAAACTCAAACCATTTCGACCACCACGAAAACTAGGGAAAACCGCGGTCTTTGGAGTGAGAGTGTGAGCAACTTCAGCAGGACAGAACAGGTAGTTTACCGGGCGACTGGCGAGAGCCTAGTCCACTACGGCGTGGCCAACGAAAGAGACCACGACACGCTTGTCATCGAGCGGACATACCTCACTGAAAATATCACCCATCGCGACTACTTTCGCAGCGAAGGATTCCTAGCGCGCACCGAAACTTGGGATGACGGAAACTTGGTCCTATCCGCCACACTGGTCGACTACCGCTACTACGAAACTGAGCCGCACTCCTACACCTCCTCCTCAAACTGGTTGCTTCCCGCCCTGTTTGTCGGGCTACTCACCCTCGGCGTAATTGGGGCCGGTGCCGCATACTTCACATTGAGTAATGTGCCGAGTCCTCAAACGCTTTTAGCGCGTTCTAGTGAAGATGATTCAGAAGATAGTGAAGATGAAAATTTGGATGATGAAGATATCGAAAAAGAAGATTTTGATGAGGAAGAATTCGATGAAAAAGAGTTCGAAATCGACGATTGATTACAAGCGAAAAATCCCATCAACATTTCCCATCGCGAAGGGAATTGCATTCATCGTCGTGACCGTTCTTAATCATCAAAATAGAATCTTAATTGACAATGAATCACACCCGCTCAGTAGCGGATTGCGATCTCGAACGAATTTGCGAAATTAGCCATGAATTCTGTTGCTGTCACCGCTATTGCCGCCGCCTCTAGTCGCAGGATTCCACCGATGGAACTCCCTTCAAGAGTAAGCGTTGTGACGCCAACCACTTGGTCAGCGAGGAGAATCGCCACGACACCGTCGGTTGCCCAATCTTCGGCGGTTGGAGTCGAATCCATTGCATTACCGACATCCAAAGTGAGGGTGGTTGTCCCATTTTCAGTTGTTGTGAAAACCAAAGTCGTTGCTCGATGGTAGATATATCCCGAAGCGCCTGAAATCGGATTTCCTTGGCCGTCGGTGACAGTGATATTGACTTCGACTTCTGCATTGAGTGCGCTACGATTTGGCTCGATGGTAAGCGAAATGATGCGGCTTGCGCTCGCGGGCGCGTATGCAATGAGGTTCAGTGTAGCATTGACGCCACCAAGTGCGATGTCATTTGTCCAGCGCTGGCTGTACTGGTTTACCGCTGGGCACCAAACGCGAGATTCTTCAAGTTCGCCCTTGCTATCATGCATCCAAATTTCGGTGCTATTCGCACAGCCGGGAAATACATCATCGACTGTCCTGTTGATGCTCAAAACTCGCTCTTCAATATATGACTCCGGCTCGTCTGGAACATCAACCAAATCACCTCCTCCAGTGTAATCACTCGTGTGGTTGGTAACGGTGTTCCAACTCTCATTGACCGCGAGAGGGAAATCGTAGAATTCCAAAGGCGGATTGTAAGTTGATGTCTCGGTAGAATCGGAGATGTCAACCGTTTGCGATATGAATGCAACAATAGCTTCGAATTCGAAAACCAACCTCTTCTCGTAACTCACCAACGCCAAATCTGCGACTCTAATCTGTTCGGTCATCGAGTATCCGGCAATCAAATTCCCATCTACTGTGCCAAGGATGGGCGCCGGGAAATTCCGCCCATCTCCGATGAAAGTGCCACTCGTGACCACCGTGTAAACCGGAGTTGTAACCCCATCCACTTCGACCTCACCAAGTGTGGTGACCTCCATCAGAGCCGTTCCGTAGAGAAAATCGAGTTCAGCACCCTCCAATTCGGGGGTATCTTCGACCAGTGCGACCGCATCGAGAACCGTGCTATATGTCCAAACATCGCCGACATTCCAGGTCGGAACTGTCGCAGTCCAGTTCCATTCGGTGGCATTTGTCTCATTTTCACCCGACTCGCCGCCAGAATCGCCGTCCGCATCTGATTCGCCGTCTTCACCGACTGAAATCGATTGAACTCCGAGAAAGGGCAACTCCGAGGGCACGAGGAGGGAAGCCCCGGCCATGGGAAAGAGCAGGAGAAGGGCGAGAATCACACCACGGATAGCCGAAGGCACAGTGTTTGAAGTGGCGTTTAGTTGATGAAACAACTGCCGGAAAGCGCCCTTAGTAAGCCAATTGGACAGGCCCAACTTTGAAGCCTGCGCCACCCTTGAGCGCGCGCATGGTGAAACTTTGGGCGATGTTCTTTCTGAGCATTTTACTCGTCAGCGTGATGAATTTTTACGCCGTCGTGAGGGAACCGGATTTGGTCGAAATACCTGATGCAAACGAACATATTCGTGAAAATATCAAGATTCGGGGGGTCTTGACATCATACATCATCGACCCCTATGACAGTGGAACGGACAGGGTAGATTTGCTGGTTGAGAAGGACTTCAATGTGATGGAGGTGCGATGGACCGAAACCGGAATGCGGCAATCCGGTCGCGAAGATGGTTTGCCTGTCACTCTTCCACCTATTGGAACACTGGTTGAAGTGGTCGGTGAAGTTACCGAATGGAACGGCCGGATTTGGCTCTCTTCAAAGGGCGCTGGGGCAATTCAATACGATGACGATTGGGTGCCGAGGGTTCACACAGTAAATCTAACAGGAGTATCTCACAATCCAAACGCCTTCGATGGCGACCTGCTGGAACTTACCGGCTATGTCGGAGATGTGCTAGAAGGCAATGTTACTCGACAGACCGCCTCACTGATGGACCACCCTTCCTATGGGAATGCGAAGCACATCATATCGCTAGCAATTGAAGGGCGTCTCGATGGGTCTTACGAAGCTGGCTCAAAAATCAGCGTCGTCGGCTGGGTTCGGTGGTCGGAGAGAGACTTCCGATGGCAATTACAGACCCATGCGACTCAAATTGAAG
>Ga0209089_10004534_pt1 | contig 11572 bp, 10 predicted proteins | sample ArcticOcean_MG_C_FD_187431 | JGI IMG/M metagenome (GOLD analysis project Ga0209089, IMG submission 187431) | Marine microbial communities from western Arctic Ocean - ArcticOcean_MG_CB2_150 (SPAdes) (version 2) | ecosystem: Environmental > Aquatic > Marine > Oceanic | place: Arctic Ocean: Canada...
GAATTTCTATAACTGTGGGTAATAGTCCTAATAATATCCCTGAAGGAGTTAGTTTAGTGGTTATTGGAAATGCCATGAGTCGTGGCAATGTTGAATTGGAGGAGGTTCTTGATCGCAAGCTCGCCTATACTTCACTTCCAGAACTACTTAAGGATGAGTTTCTGAAGGGAAAAAGAAACATTGTTGCTACGGGAACGCATGGGAAGACAACAACATCTTCTATGGTGGCTCATATCTTAAAGTTTAATGGACATGATCCTAGTCACATGATTGGAGGGATTCCTTTGGATCTTGGGCAAGGAGGTAAGTTCACTGATTCTGATTTTTTTGTACTTGAAGGTGATGAATATGACACTGCATTTTTTGATAAACGTTCCAAGTTTATTCATTACCTGCCTGAAGTTGTCATTGTAAATAACATTGAGTTTGATCATGCCGATATTTTTGAGGACATAGATGACATTAAATTGAGCTTTAAAAGGATGTTAAACATTGTTCCTAGGAACGGTGTTGTTTTTGTTAATGGGGATGATTCAGATGCTGTCGATGTTACTGTTGGTTGTCCTGCTCCAGTCATCAAGGTTGGTATGAATGATCAATGCGAACATTGCCTTAAAGATATGGTCTTTCGGTCAGGCTTGTCATTGTTCACTTTAAATGGTTGTAAATATGAGGTTCCTATGGATGGTGAATTTAACGTTCGTAACGCAGCTATGGCAGTGAGCGCTTCATTGTTTGTTGGATTAGAGAAATCTGGGATTGCAAAAGCTTTGGCTGATTTTTCTGGAGTCGCGGGCAGACAGGAGTTCAGGGGAGAAGAATCAGGAGTAAAGATTATCGATGATTTTGGACATCATCCCACAGCGATTGGATCGACTATTGATGCTATCCGTCAAAGATATGAAGGTTCTAGGATCTGGGCACTTTTTGAGCCGCGTTCAAATACCAGTCGGAGAAATTTAATGCAGGATCAGTTAGAATTCGCCTTATCAAAGGCGGACGGCATTTTTATCAGTGAAGTTCCCGATCCAGAAAAGGTTCCTTCAGGCGAATTGCTTGATATTAATTCTGTAGTCGAAGGCCTGCAGACAAAAGGCAAGATAGCTTTTCAGGGTTCAGATTCTGATGACATTGTAGAAAAGTTAATACCTCTTACTAAGCCTAACGATGTGATTGTTATTCTGAGTAATGGTGAATTTGGAGGAATTCATGAAAAATTGCTACAAAGGCTTCGGTAATATCTTAAAAATAAATGATAAGGTTTCTTTATGTTCTCTTTTTGGCAGGATCATTTGCTTCTTTTAATGCCGAGGGGGGATCGATTTCGAAAAAGCATGTACTGAAGAGTGTTGAGCAACTTGTTGTTGTTGTCACAGATGGATGGGATAGTTCTGAGGGTAAGTTGATGTGTTTTAGCCGTGAGGGTCGTAAATCATGGAGACCTAAGTTGAAAGAACCCATTCCTGTAATGCTTGGTTCTAAGGGGATCGCCTGGGGCAGGGGAGCATTTACAGAAGCTGGAAAAAAGATTAAAAAGGAAGGTGACGGATGCGCTCCTGCAGGAATTTTCAAGATTGGTAAAATTTTTGGAGAATCTGAATCATTGCCTGTTAAATCTAAATATCCTTACCACAGAATAACTAAATTAGACGCCTGGGTAGATGATCCTAAGAACCCTTTTTATAACAAGCATGTCAAGATAGGTCCTCATGAGAAGGAGCCTGTTTGGTTCCAATTTCAGCGCATGAGGTTAGGTGATCCGGCATATAAATGGCTCATTGAGATTCGTCATAATAGTGATCCTCCAAAGCCGGGATATGGTAGCGCAATATTTTTCCATGTTCAAAGAGGTCCAGGCAGAAAAACAGCCGGTTGCACTGCAATGAAATTAATTGATCTTGAGCGTCTGATAGTTTTCCTCAGGAAAGATAAAAATCCTCATTATATACTTTTGCCATATTCAGAATATAAGAGAAAAATTAAAACAGTGAACCTTCCTGATTTTTCTTACTAGGCATGAACTTGATTCAAATACTCTGCCCAACTTGTTTTGAGGTTTTTGAAATTGTTCCTCCTCCTTTCTCAGAAATACCGGCAGAACTTGATTATGACTGTGAGGTGTGTTGTTCTCCAATGATTATTGATCTGCTTAGAAATGGTGATGAATTAACAGTTAAATCACGTGCTTTGAGTAATTGATCTTATGCCACGTGTTTCCGTTATCCTTCCTGTATATAATGCAGATAAAACTCTATACCGTGCAGCGAAAAGTTGTCTAGATCAGACATATGAAGATCTGGAATTGATTATTATTGATGATGGATCGAAAGATGGAAGTGCCGAGATTTCTAATTTTCTCGTGAGTTCAGATCAGCGCGTTTCTTTCATTCAACATGATAAAAATGTTGGTGTATCAATTGCAATAGAGAAGGGAAGGCGAATAGCAAGTGGATCATTTATTGCTAGAATGGATGCTGATGATGTGTCACATCCAAACAGGATAAAGACACAGGTAGAAGCGCTGAATGCCAATCGATCCCTTTCAGGTTGTGGGACCTCCGTCCGATTAATGAATGCTCCAAGAGCTGATCCTGGTAGAGGGTTTTCTGCATATGTTTCTTGGCTGAACGGGCTCAATGATGTCGAATCTCTTGCGTCTCAGAGGTTCATTGACAGCCCTATCGCCAATCCTTCGAGTATGGTTCGTTCTTCTGCTTTGGATATGATTGGTGGATTTCCTGATCCTGAATGGGCTGAAGATTATGATCTTTGGCTTCGTTTTTTGGATAAGGGGATGAAATTGATGAATATATCTGAAATTCTTTTTGACTGGTATGATTCGCCGACTCGTTTAACGCGCAGTTCTGACCGATATTCTTTGGAGCGATTTTCTCAGGCCAAGGCCCATTATATTTCTAAATTAAAATTGGTAATTGATAATGGGATTGAGATTGCTGGAGCCGGACCGATAGGGAAAAGAATTGCTAATGATTTTATTTCTGAGGGAATTTCAGTGAATCGTTTTTATGAGGTTAATGAGCGGAGGATAGGAGAATTTATTCATGGAGTCGAAGTCTTTGATTATTCCTCTCTCAAATCCGGATCTTCAATGCTTATTAGTGCAGTGGCACGTCCAGGTGCGCGTGAAATCATCCGTGAATTGGCTATTAATTCAGGATTCTGTGAAGGTGTTGATTATTTTTGTGTGGCCTGAACTAATTGCTTGGTTCTATATCAAGAACACAGCGGAATCCGGTATGATATGAAGCGCTGATGTCATCACTGAGTTGCCGGGCGCCGACCCTGTACCCTGTACAGTATCCTTCACTGCAAAGAAAAGATCCTCCACGGATGATTCTCTGGAAAACAATGGGACCGTCTCCTTTTTGAACGATTGATTTACCTATCCCTCCTTTAGGTGATTCGATTGGACTTCTTGCATAGTAGTCTCTTTCATATTTATCTTCGACCATTTCCCATACATTGCCTCCCATATCAAATAAGCCGTAGCCGTTTGGCAAAAATGATTTCACGGGAGAGCTTGTCATGTAGCTGTCTTCATTTGTGTTTTTGTTTGGAAAATCACCTTGCCAAAAGTTGGCCATCATTTTTCCTTTCGGTGATAGCTCGTTGCCCCAGGGATATAATTTTTCTTTGAGTCCTCCACGTGCTGCATATTCCCACTCAGCTTCCGTCGGCAGTCTTTTTCCCGCCCACTTTGAGTAAGCGAGTGCATCTTCATAGGCAATGTTAACTACTGGGTGATTCCATCGGCCCTCAAGATTTGATTCTGATCCTTCTGGATGCTTCCAGTCGGCTCCATGGACTAGTTTCCACCAAGTCCAATGCGATGCAGTATTTATGTCGACATTATTTTTTGGAGGAGCCATAACGAAGGCCGCAGGTAGTAGATCTTCTGGCTTTGCTTTTGGGTAATCTTTTTGATTGAACGGTCTTTCTGCTTGAGTTTTATACCCCGTATCATCCACGAAATTCTTGAACTGAAGGTTGGTCACTTCAGTTTCGTCCATGTAAAAAGGATTCAGAATGACTCGGTGAGGAGGGTTTTCTTCTGCCCCGCTCCTGACCGGCTGTTCTTTGGGTTTGAGATTCGTTCCCATAATGAATGATCCACCCGGTATGAGAACCATTCCTTCTGAGGGAGAGTTTTTTACTTCTTCTGATCTTTTCTGATTCTCACAACTTAAAATGGTAAGAAAGCAGATTAATATTAAGAATGGGTTCCTGAGCATTTGCAATTAAAGATGCTGGAATTAAATGAGTTTGTCCACTTCATTGATATTCGTTTGACAGCGAGGCTTGTACATCGCTTGATACACTTAGATGACTAAGTTCCGCCCATGCATTGATCTTCATGATGGACTTGTTAAGCAGGTCATTGGGGGAACCTTTGCCGAGGATAGAGGCGGAGCACCAATAGAAAATTTTGTCAGTGAACGGGACTCAAGATACTACGCCCAAATGTATCGTAATGATAACCTTGTCGGTGGCCATGTCATTATGCTTGGGTCCGGTAATGAAGAATCAGCGAAGGATGCCATAAAAGAATATCCGCAGGGACTTCAATTAGGTGGGGGAATTACTCCACAGAATGCAGTTCACTGGCTTGATTGTGGTGCCAGCCATGTGATTGTAACTTCATATATTTTTGAGGGATCAAATTTTTCAAATGAAAGATTATCATCAATGGTCGAGTCGGTGGGTAAGGAACGATTGGTTATTGATCTTAGTTGTCGTCTTTGCCCTGATGGGGGGTGGAAAGTTGCAAAGGACCGGTGGCAAACAATTACCGACCTTCCAATCAATCATGAGACGCTTGATAAGTTGTCTGATAGTTGTTCGGAATTTCTTATCCATGCTGCTGACGTTGAAGGGAAGTGTGAGGGAATAGACGTTGATCTTGTTAAATTATTGGGAAGTTGGGGAAAAATTCCTCTGACCTATGCTGGAGGAGTGAAATCCATTGAGGACTTGCACAAGATAGACGAACTTAGTTCAGGCTGCTTGGATGTCACTGTGGGTTCGGCTCTAGATATATTCGGAGGAACTGGAATTAATTATATTGAATGTGTAGAGTGGAATGGACGCTGAATGAGGGATAGATGATTTTCACTGCCATGTCTTAGCATCTTGAACGACGTCCTTGTAGATTAATTCCAATTTTTGAGCCATGGAATTTAATTCTTTGGGGTGTTTCTCAGCAAGATTATTCATTTCGCCGATATCTTGAGATATTTTATAGAGTTCGAAATTCACGAACTTTGCTTGCTGTAGAGATGAGCGGTTTGCTTCTGTTATGGATCTTGCCTTGATGTTTTTTCCGTCAGCAGATTTCAAACTGGCTAACAATTTCCATTCGCCGTCCCTGATAGCAACCTTAGCTTTGTTTAAAGAAGAATAGTAACACCAGAACAGAGGCTGTTTCCGCTGCACGGAAGATCCACCGAATGCATTGATGATATCTGCACCATCTAGTTTGAGGTTAATTGGGATTTCACCTGCCGCTAGACTTGCAAAGGTAGGTAAGAGGTCCAGTGCACTGACAGGTGAATCACTCACTTGTTTAGCTTTTATTTGAATTGGCCAGCGCATAATTCCGGCAACTCGTATACCAGCTTCGTGAGTGTGGAGTTTCATTCCCCGGAGAGGGCCTGGGCTTCCGTGAGAACGCCATGCGGTACGGTACCTGTTCAGAGTTTCGGGGCCATTGTCTGAAGAAAATATCACGAGTGTGTTTTTTGTGAGATTCAGATGATTCAGACTCAGTGTTATCTGACCGACCGCAGAGTCCATGTTCTCTACATTTGCATAATAGAGAGCCTCTCCTCTTTTCTTTGCCTTAGGGTAGTTTTCAATAAGATTCTTGGGCGAGGCGATCGGTTCATGAGGTTCATGGAATGCTACGTAAGAGAAGAAAGGTTGGTCTGGATTATTTTTTACGTGTTTGGTTATCCAGTCCACAGCTTCTTGGGCAACGATTTGGCAACTAAAGCCTCTGCTTACACCTACATTTTCTCCGTTACGGACAAAATTTTTCGGATCCTCATGGCTCGGAGCGGCATTATTTTGAGTTGCGAACCAATGATCAAATCCAAAGTCACCGGGCTGCGGTTGATTTTTTCGATTAAAGATTCCATTGCAGTGCCACTTGCCTGTCATGCATGTTGCGTATCCAGTTTTTTTCAACATGGCCGGCATAGTGAATTCATTTTTGCTCATATGCATTCGATTGCCTCCGGGTATCCAATCATAGACTCCTGCCCGGTTAGGTGTTCTGCCTGTCATGAGTCCAACGCGTGACGGTGAACATACCGGAGAAGATGAATAGAAACTGGTGAAACGGATTCCCTCAGAGGCTAACCTGTCGATGTTTGGAGTTCTGATAACTTTATTTCCGTAACAGGAAAGATCCCCATAGCCGAGATCATCACACAGGATAATTATGATATTGGGTCGTTCATCGGCTATGGCCCAGGAAAAGGATGATAATAATGTGAAGCATATGGGTAGAGCCTTGGTGAATCGAGGAAGCATAACGATGTTGTTTATATTGATCAGCTGTTATTGTCTGCTGAATCTACAGAATAAAGCACGATTTTTTTAGCAAAATTAATTTCAAGCGAAGGAATAAGGATAAATGAAATGGATCACAATTATTTAGTCTTTTTCTGATCATATTGGGAAATATAGTTCATAAAAATCGACCTTTTACCCTAAAAAGGTGATGATAATAAAGTAAATCGGAAAGTTTTTTGTTTTTTTCTAAGGGTCTTGTCTCTTCAGTCGTTGTTTATGATGTAACAAATTAATGTTAGAAAATAATACAGCCAACGAACGCGACAAAATTGTTCGTAGAGCGCTCATTGAGTTTGAGTCAGCCTTATTGGTTATGCGGCTAGCATCATTAAGGATGAGGACCGCGCTAAGGATGTCGTTCAGGACACATTCATAAAACTTTATGAACAAGATCCTGAAAAAGTGAAAGAATCTCTCAAGGCATGGCTTTTCACGGTCTGCCGGAACCGTTGTTTTGACGTTATAAGAAAGGAAAAACGTATGATTAATGTAGAAGATGATCAATTGACAGTCATTCGTGATGTTGCGGATGACCCGTCACGAGCTGCTGAACGGGCGGATGAGCATAGTAATGTTATTAAGTTTTTGGACCGGTTGCCGCAAAATCAACGTGAAGTGATACGTCTGAAATTCGAAGGAGATATGAGTTATAAAGAGATAAGCCAGATCACTCAATTAAGTGTGAGTAATGTCGGTTTTCTTATTCATGCCGGCATCAAGCGCTTGAGAGGTCTTCTATCGGACCAGGTCGCGTAGAAAAAATAACAAAGTTAAATAAATGATTTTTTAGAAAGGAAATATTAGTAATGAAAATTGATTCTGAAGACCCGAAACTTACTGCTTATGCACTTGGTGAACTTGACCCGAGTGAGGTGGATGCATTTGAGAGGATTCTTGAAGAGTGTCCTGAAGCAAAGTCGGAAGTGGATGCTATTAGAGGCGCGATAAAAACTATCAAGAAAGAATTTGATGAGGCTCCTAAAAAGAAGCTTTCCGAAGAGCAAAAACAAATACTTTTTAGTAATGAAGTGGACGTTATTCTGGATCCAGGGCCTGACGCCTTTAGTAAGGTTAATAAGTGGCTAGGTGTTACCGCAGCCGCGGCCTGTTTTGTAGGAATGGGGATAGTTGGCCTCAGATCAGTAAAACAAGAGATTCAAGAGGATTCAGATTATGCAGGTAAACGAGCTGATGCTACCGCTGCGAATTTTCCTGAACCAGTTCCAGTAGAGAAAGCGCAACTCGTAAAGAAGCAGTCTGAGAATAATGAACAGTTGTTTAAATTATCAAAAAAAAGGACTGACAAAGCCGCCACCGCTGATCCCTTCACTTCTTCGGATCTTGCAGATTCTAAAGAATCTGCCGCCAGCCTTGCTTTCGAAGCTACAGTTTCTGAAGGAGAAGCTATTGTCGATTATGATGCCAATGGTATTGCAAATAAAAGGAATTCTAAGCAAGAGCTAGGCAAAAAGGCTTCCCCAAAACCATCTAGTCTGCGAGCTAATTCAATCGTAGCTAGTGCGGAGGCGCCTTTATCAAACGATTTACTATCAGTTAGAGATCTGCGAAGTAATCAAAGCAAAGATAGAGGGTTCCTTAAAGAATCTGAAAAGAAGGACGAGATTTCAGGTGAAGAGCAAAATCTGAGTAGTGAGCAGTACGGGGTTTATTATGACACTCCTTTCTTTCCGACTCTTGAACGGCCTTTATCTACTTTTGCGATTGATGTTGATACGGCAAGTTATTCAAATGTTCGTCGTTACATTGGGCGTCGTGGACAACTTCCTCCGGTCGATGCTGTTCGTGTTGAGGAATTGATTAATTACTTTGATTATGATTATCCCTATTCAGGTGATAAGCATCCTTTTTCAGTGCACCTTGAAACTTCTTCAACTCCTTGGAAAGCGGGTCATCGACTCGTGAGGATAGGCTTGAAGGCCAAGGACATGAAAGTGGACAAAAGGCCCCCATCTAATCTTGTATTTCTGGTCGACTGTTCTGGATCCATGGGGAATCCGGACAAATTACCACTCTTGAAAAAATCTCTCGTATCTTTGGTGGAGAATTTAACTGAGGATGATCGTATCGGGATTGTTACTTATGCTGGTGGAGCAGGAGTGGAACTTGATCCACTGCATGGTGATCAGAAAGATAAGATCATTGAGGTAATTAACGGACTAAGAAGCGGTGGTGGAACCAATGGTGAAGGGGGAATTCGTGTTGCTTATGATCTTGCTACGAAAAATTACATCAAGGGTGGAACGAACCGTGTAATTCTTGCCACTGACGGTGACTTCAATGTTGGAATTTCTGATAACAGTAAATTAGTTGAGTTAGTTAAAGGGCGTGCGGAGAAGGAGAAGATTTTCCTTACGGCACTTGGTTTTGGTGAAGGCAATATCCAGGATGTTCGACTCGAGCAGATTGCTAATAATGGCAACGGAGAATATTACTATATTGACTCCATCAAAGAAGGGAGAAGAGTTCTTGTCGACAAGATGAGTGCGACTCTGGTCACTGTGGCCAAGGATGTTAAAATCCAAGTCGATTTTAATCCCAGGAAAGTTAGAAGTTATAGACTCATTGGTTATGCTAACCGCAGAATGAGAGCTGAAGAATTCCGTGATGATAAAAAAGATGCAGGAGAAATTGGAGCCGGTCATGTAGTGACTGCTCTTTACGAGATAGTTCCAGCAGGATCTACTAATGAAGAGGGGGATGTGGCAGTAAAGTCAAAGTACAGGAAGTCAGCTAAGAAAGATGAGCGGTCAGACATTATAGAAAGTGAAGAATTGCTTACTGTCTTTTTAAGGTACAAGGGTCCTGAGGATGGTATTGAAGATGAGGCGAAGGAGTTTTCTGTACCACTTACCGATGCAGGTAAGGGGTGGAAGAATTCCAGTAAAGACTTTCGGTTCGCTTCATCAGTTGCAGGATTTGGAATGTTGTTGAGAAATTCCAAGTTTGGTGGTCAAGTCAATTATGATTTACTGCTGGAATTGGCATCTGAGGGGATAGGTGATGATAAGAATGGTCTTCGTAAAGAGTTCGTTGAGTTAGTTAAAACGGCAAAGGCCATTACCCGAGCAAAGAATGATTCTGAGTAGCTTCGGCTAAAGACACATTAACGTTGGCGGGGTCGGCGACTGCGGAAATCACCAGTTGGTCGGCCCCGGCTAGGCGTTTCAAGAATAGTTGTTTGAGTTTCTTGTGGCAACCCGCTGTTAGGAAGCCATGCCTTGGCCGCGTCCGCGTCCGTGCGCATCCAAGACTGGGCGACTTGTTTAAGTGTATTTATTCTAGTATCTTCATTGTCAATCGTAGCGGCCCATGTGACTGCGCTTTTTGGATCTTCACGGTCAAGTGAGGTTGCAAATGAGCTGACAGCTGAGTCTCGGGCTTCTGAAGGTTTCATTGCTACAAGATGATTACTCGCAGCTTCAGGATCATTTCTTGTCCAGTTTTCCATAACCTCTCTATATGCTTGTCCTTGTGCATTTGTTGGAAGACTCGATGCCCAGTCCACAGCATCTTGTGGATTCTCGCGGCTCAGGTGTGAGGCCACTTCACTAACAGCTCTTTGTGCATATTCATTTTCAGCGTTACTTGATACCCATTTTTTAGCAGCATCAATGTCGGACCGTATGTAACCCTCAGTCACCTGATCAAATGCGGATGATTTTAATTCACCGTCTGGAAGTGCTTCGGCCCATTCTATTGCCGTGCTTACTCCTTTCTTTAATTGCTCTGATGCAATTTGACTAATGTAGCGTTGTGTTACATCACCTCTGCGTAAAACTCCATCTGGGCGCTCTTCGTTTTTACGGTTCGCTGCAATTTCTAATACATAATCAGTTGCAGCACTCGCATCACTTTTGGCTAATCCATTAATGAGTCCATAGGTAAGAAAACTTTTTTGCCTATCATCTTCTATATTTGAAATTGTTTTCATTGCAGATTCCGGGTCAACTGATGCCCAGGCGGATAATGCGGAATACGCATACATGTTACTTCCTTGTTCACCCCTGCCCCTGTTTCGTTCAGAATTATTACTAAGAGCAATTTTAATAGCAGATTCCCCGTCCGCTTTACCCCAGGCCTGAAAGAAAAGTTCCATTTTCCTACTTCTTTCACGACCATCTAAATTTTCTTTTAATGATTCATAAATTTCCGAAGCATTGTTTGCATTGAGGCCAATTAGTATCTGGGCAAAGAGTAAATTCTTTTCAATAGGATCGCTGGAACTTAGATAATTGTTAATTAGTTGATTTGCAGGTGTGCTGGCAGTTGAGGTATTTTTAAGGGTTGGTAAATTTTTAATGTGGCTAGGGATACCATTATTTTTTCCTGCTATGGAAAGAGGCTTTGTTTGTTGCTCTTGCTTAATTAATTCTAATTTATCTGTTTTCAGATTGTTTTTTGATTCGATTTTCTTACCAAGGGAAAAAGTTGTTATAGCAATGAGAAACCAAATAGCATGAGGAGTTATTTTTTTATCCATGACTTTGAAATGGTTATTAGATTTAATAAGAGAGCGTTTGTCTCTAGCAAAAGCCCCGAGGGTTATTAAGTCCTCGGGGCCAGATTGTTTATCTAGGAAATTTCTAGAATTTTAATGGCAGATTTTATTATTCGGCTGGTTTACGAGGACCTTTAGGGCGACCACCTTCTGGGCGTTTTCCTTTAGGGCGATCACCTTCTGGGCGTTTTCCTTTAGGGCGATCACCTTCTGGGCGTTTTCCTTTAGGACGATCACCTTCTGGGCGTTTTCCTTTAGGGCGATCACCTTCTCCTCGCTTGCGCCTTTCACCCATTTTTGCGATTGCGGCTTTTATTTCCTCATCAGAAACTTTACCATCTCCATCGCTGTCTGCGCGTTTAGTAAACATTTCTGCAAATTTTTCATTTTCAGCTAAACGGGCTTTAATTGCTTTAAGAGCTTCTTCAGGTGAACGCTGTGCACGAGGGTCTTTTG
>Ga0209089_10004536_pt1 | contig 11570 bp, 11 predicted proteins | sample ArcticOcean_MG_C_FD_187431 | JGI IMG/M metagenome (GOLD analysis project Ga0209089, IMG submission 187431) | Marine microbial communities from western Arctic Ocean - ArcticOcean_MG_CB2_150 (SPAdes) (version 2) | ecosystem: Environmental > Aquatic > Marine > Oceanic | place: Arctic Ocean: Canada...
TCCTGAAAATAAAAAGTTTTGGAAATCAGCTTTGCCAAAAATCAAAGATTATTTTGATATAGCAAATATTCACCACATAAGTACTCCTGATGGCAAATGTGATAAAGAATTTTGGGTAGACGAGTTTGCAGCCTTATTAAAAAGTACAAATATTGACAAACCTATATGGGTAACAGAAGCAATGATCGGTAAATGCAAAGTTCTAACAAGTTATATTTATGCTTTTGTAAATGGTGCTGAAGTCATAATAGATGTAGGCGTCAATGCTCCAGGAATGAAAATGAGTAAAAAAAGTAAGGAAAAACTAGATAAATTAATTAATGATGTCGAAGGCTTTAAATCTGTTAAACTTCTTAACAAAAAAAAGGCAGAATTTTTGTTTAAAGACGGTTCAACAAAGATAGTTGAATTTTAAAAGTTTTATGAAGAAATTTTTGATAATCTTATTTTTATGTTTGTTATTTTTTAACAATGCTAACGCTGCATGTGATGATGCTCCAGGAGATGGGGTAGATTATGAAGGTTGTGCATTTTCAGATGAACAAAATTTAACAGGAACATATTTACCAAATTCAAACTTGTCTTTTACAGGTTTTATTAAAGTTATATTTGATAAAAGCATCATGATGAATTCAAAATTAGCTAATGGAAATTTTCCAGAATCTTCATTTATTAGAGCCAATTTATATGAAACAAATTTTGAAGGGGGTAATTTTGAAAAAACAAACTTTACTAGCGCTAACTTAACCCGTGCAAATTTTAAAGCAGCTTCTTTAATAGAAGCTAATTTTAACAATGCAAATCTTTTTGAAGCAGACTTTACAGGAGCAAATATCCTAAATGCAAACTTTGAGGGAGCAAATTTAAATAATGCTACTTGGGCTGATGGAAAAAAATGCGGTCTAAACTCAATTGGTCAGTGTAATACTAAATAATCAATATGCATGTTTGTTAAAGACGAAACAGTAAATGATTATAAAAACCACGGGGTTGCTTTGCTTCGTAACGTTATATCAAGCGATTGGTTAGAAAAGCTAGCAAAAGGTATTAAAAAAAACTTTCAAAATCCAAGCCAATATAAATGTGTTTATGAAAAAGAAAATAATAAAGAAATTTTTTATGACGATTACTGCAATTGGCAAAAAATAGAGGAATATAAAGATTTTATATTTAATTCTGATATAGCAAAAATTGCTGGGCAATTAATGCGGTCAAAACAAGTTAATTTGTTTCATGAACATGTGTTAATTAAAGAACCAGGGGCAACAAAAAGAACACCATGGCATCAAGACCAACCTTATTATTGCGTAGACGGCAAAGATAATTGTAGTTTATGGATTCCTTTAGATAGGATCTCGAAAGAGGTTTGTCCTGAATACGTAAAATTTTCACACAGTTGGAACAAACAATATTTACCAACAAAGTTTTTTGGAAATACGTATGAAAAAAAAGATGAAAGTTTAGAATTTGTTCCAGATATAAGCGGCAATAGACAAGACTATGATATTGCTTCATGGGAATTAAATCCAGGAGATGTAATTGCATTTAACTTTTCAATAATTCATGGAGCGCCTGGAAATAATAGCCCATATAGAAGAAGAGCATTTTCAGTTAGATTTGTTGGAGATGATGCAACTTTTGCTAAAAGAAAAGGTGAAGTATCACCTCCTTTTCCAGAAGTTAAACTAAATCATGGAGATAAAATGGACTCTCCGTCATTTCCTAAAATAATAATATAAATAGATAACAAGACCTTTTAGGCATGTTGAATTAACTATCTAATAATTCTTTAATATTTTTATCCAGTTCTAACTCAAAATTTTTGTCATTACCTGGATTTGCTGAGCAATGTCCATAAGGTGAGTCTACAGGCCTTAAAGAAGAACGAGATATAAACTTATTTTCATACATATTATCCTCAGTTCTAAAATATAAATCTTGATTACATGGCATTAAAATTGTTTTTGCTCTTATTGATTTAAGTGCTTTAATATAGTTGTTTTTATACAATGGACCTTTGCTTATGTCATTTGATTGCCATGTTTGTAATTTTGATAACAGATTATTTGCATCCCAATTTTTTGCATGATCATTTGCCCAATCTTTAAGTAAATCTTCTGCACTTTTAAAACCAAATTTTTTATAAAGTTTTTCTCTATAAAAATCTTGAGAAAAAGCCCAACCTGCATAAACTCGCCCAAAAGCTTTTAATCCTGCTACTGGTTGTTTTTTATAATTTCCATTATTCCATTTTTTGTCGGTTATAAGAGCTGCTTTAACACCCTCCAAGAAAACATGATTGTGTATAGATGTTTTTGATGAAGCACAAAAAGGGAGTATTGCTTTTACCATTTTAGGATATTGAGCGGCCCATTGATAAGATTGACAACCAGCCATAGACCAACCGGTTACTAATGCGATTTTTTTTATATTAAGTTTTTCAGTTATAAGTTTATACTGACAATAAATATTGTCCCACAATGTTATTTTTGGAAATTTAAAACCTTTTTGAGTTTTGGTAGCATTAGTTGGTGATGAGGATAGACCATTACCAAACATATTTATTGAAATAATGAAATATTTATTAGGATTCAAAGCTCTATTTTTTCCAATAAAACCTTCGTTGCGAATATGAGTTCCTGTATAAAATGTAGGAAGCACAATTACATTTGATCTATCTTTGTTAAGTTTACCGTAGGTTTTGTAAATTAACTTTGCTGAATTTAAAATTTTACCTGATAAAAGTTTAACGTTTCCTAACCTAAACTCTTGATAGGTTTTCATTAATAAAGTCTAAGATACTCTTTTACTTCCCAGTCTGTAACTGCTTGGTGATATCTTTCCCATTCATCATTTTTATATACAAGCAATGATTTCTTCATTACAGGACCCAAAACTTCATCAGATAACTTATCATTTTTAAGAGCCTCAATTGCCATTAGTAAGTTTTTTGGAAGTCTTTTAATTCCAAGTTTTTTAAATTCACTTTCAGTCATATTGTATAGGTCCTGATCTGTTGGATCTCCAGGATGTATTTTTTTTTCTATTCCTTCAACCGCTGCTGAAATAGTCATTGCAAGCGCCAAGTAAACATTCATCATCATATCTGCGGCTCTATTTTCTATACAATATCTATTTTGTGGTAAACGAAATTGTGCTGATCTATTATTATGGCCATAAGTAATATTAGTAGGCGCCCAAGTAACGGTACCACCTTCAAATCCTCCGACTCTAGGAACTAGTCCATTATAAGAATTAACCGTAGAGCAAGTTATTGAAGTTAAAGCCTCTGAGTGTTTCATTAATCCTCCAACTGCAAACAAAGATTCTTTTGACCATTTATTTCCACCATCAAAAACATTTTTTCCATTTTTATCAACCATTGAAAAATTTATATGAGCTCCAGATCTCCAATCACCTATTGTTGGTTTTGGCATAAAGGTAATGAACATATTATTTTTTTTAGCAACTTCCTTTAAAAGAATTCGAAGAAAAACTAATCTATCTGCCATCTCTAAAAGGTTGGTATAATGAAAATCTAATTCAAATTGTGAATAGGCTCCTTCGGCAACAACATCATGTACCATCCAACCTAGATTATTTAAAATATCTATCAGCTCTTTTAAAAAGTGCATTGAATCTAATGTATGTTCCACATCGTAACCAAAAGCTTGTCGTCTTGGTCTAATTCCTTTAATAGGGTCATTATCAATAGCTTTAACAGGTTCGCCATTTTCATCATATTTCATTGCAATAAATTCTGGTTCTATACCCGCCATTCCTTTGTATCCCGCATCTTGAGCTTTTTGCATGGCACGCTTTAGAGCTTGTCGAGGACAAACATTATAAGGTTTATCTTCCCAAAAAAGATCAGCAAAAATTATTGCAATTGTTTTATCCCATGGACAAATATAAACCGATTCTAGATCTGGCAACATTACTTGGTCAGAGTCAGCTGGCGTAAGTTCTGGGACAAACGAAATGGAATGAACTGCAAATTGAGGTCCTTTTCCTAAACACAAAGGTTCAAAATCGCTCATTGGAACAGGTTTTGATTTTGGAATACCATGGAGATCAATCCAGCTTGATAAAACATATTTTACACCAGAACTTTTTAGTTTTTTATGAACTTCAGGTATCTTTTTTCTATTACGTTCAACTGCATCTTTAAAATTTTCGTAATAAATTTGTTCTTTTTTACTCATATTGATTTCCTTTTTTATTCATTATTGTGGCATGTCTTCTGGATCAATACCAGGCACAAAAGTTATACCTGCTTTTTGTTTCCAGTCATGAGGATAAGCAGCGTAAAATATTACACATTTTTCATCACATTCGTAAGCTATATGATTGTCTTTTGGAATATAAAGAACATCACCCGGGTTACAAATGTAAGATTCATCATTACAAGTCAGACGAAAGGTTCCTTCCATACAATAAATAATCTCATCACAAGTTAAATCCCATGGAACAGAAACTTTATTTAAAAAATTTAACCCACCACACATTGTGTCACTTACTTTACTTGTTACAAATGGCTTTATGTAACTTTTCCCTGGCTCTAACGTATGAAGTCTATTTTCAATATCCTTAAATTTATATAATTGAGGTTTTTTTGACATTATTATTTCCTTTCAGTTTTATACTTTTATTGGTTCATTTAGTTCTACTTTGTATCCATCTGGATCTTCACAAAAAGCAATTACTCTAGTTCCATGCTTCATTGGACCAGGTGCTCGAGTAATTTTTATACCTAGTTTAGAAAGGTCATCACAAGCTTTATAAACATCTTGGGTTTCTATGCATACGTGACCCCAACCATTACCTTTATCGTAATCGTCTTTTTGATCCCAGTTATGAGTGAGTTCTAGGCAAGGAGATTCTGTTTCAAGACCATAACCAATAAACGCATTAGTAAAACGGCCATCTGGGTAATCTGTTTTTCTTAAAATTTTCATTCCAAGAGTTTTACAATAAAAATTAAAAGAGGCTTCCAAATCTCTAACTCTAATCATTGTATGTGCCAATCTGTATCCATCATTGTTTATCTCTTTAGACATTTTTTTTCCCTTTTATAGTTTTAGAAGACTTCATGGTTGCTTGTATTATAAGTTTTTGAAATGTTTGAACTCCTTTTTCCCAGTAAGGAGATAAAAGACCTCCTTGGTCAGAAGCTGGTGACAATCTTCCTTCTTGTAATCTTTCACACATTTCATGGTCTTCTTTGTGAACACTCCACCAAATTTTTTTTACGATATCACTCTCTTCTTTAGACATATCTTTTCCATCTGAAGTATAAATTATTCTTTTTTGGATAGTTTCTCCAGGGCTTATTGGCACGTTTAGATAAACGCCAACTTGATTAGGGAAATAATTTCCAATTATAAAATTTGGAAAAAGTGACAAGTAACGCGATGTTACAGATAGAGAGCTATTATTTTTATTATCTTCTTGTTTTACATCAACACCGCTACCATAACAAATTCCATCAACAATTGTATAATGATCTTTAAGAGGTTGATTGGTAGTAGTTTTATGAACAAATTGAACGTGGTATGGTTCAATAAAATTTTCTATAAGAAATTTCCAATTTGTATTTATTTTTCCAAAATCTAAAGTTGCTACATATTTTAATTTTTTTAAATTAATATCTTTAAATTTTTTTATAAGTGGTTTTGCATACTCTTCAAATTTTTTAGCTTTTCCATTTAAATTAATAAAAATCCAATCATGCCAAATATGAATATTTATTCCTTTGAGTCCATGATCTAAAAAATTAAAACCTTTAGGTTTATGTTGATTATTGCCGCCAATATGTGGTGCTGCTTTTAAATTTCCTTCAAGATCGTAACTCCAGGAATGGTATGGACAACGTATAACTTTTCCAACATTTTTTTTCTCATCAACCAATTTAAGACAGCGATGACTACAAACATTGTGAAATGCAGTAATTTTATTATTATTATTTTTAATAAGCAGTATAGGTTTGCCAGCAATAAATATTGGCATTACATCACCTGGTTTTTTAAATTCATGAACAAAACCAACAAATAACCAACCATCAGCTAGAACAGTATTGCATTCTTTTTCCCAGAATTCTTGATCCGTGTAAGATTTTGCAGGCAAGCCGTATATAGTATTAATATTTTTAGGTTTCTTAATTTTTACTGAATTTTTATTTTTTGACATGCTCTGATTTTGTTTTTTATATTGAAAACCCTATTTTAGAACATTAAGATTTACAATAGAATATTTTTAATCAATAAGATCGTAAAGTTTAAAATGGGCAAAGATAATTTAACAACAAAAAATTTTAGAGGATATAAACAAGCAAGCTTACCAAGCTTTGATGAAAGATTGTCTCGTGTTGGCCCTAAAGCACCTTGTGGAGAATATCTTAGACGCTATTGGCATCCCGTTTCCTTAACTTCAGATGTTAGTGAAATACCAAAAGAAATTCGCATTCTTGGTGAAGACTTAGTTATTTTTAAAACAACTAAAAATAATATCGGACTAGTTCATAAAAATTGCCCTCATAGAAGAGCCTCTTTAGCTTATGGTAAAACTGAAGAAAAAGGTATTAGATGTTGCTATCATGGCTGGTTGTTTTCTCCTAACGGTGAAGTTCTTGAAACACCTGGTGAAGATCCAGATTCAAAATCAGCTGCTAAATTAAGAAAAACATTTAAACTAGGAGCTTATCCTGTAATTGAATTTAATGGTTTAGTATTTGCATACATGGGACCAATGGAAAAAGTTCCTGACTTTCCTCATTATGATGCATTTGAAATACCAAACAACACAACAAGACCTTATCGTATAGAATATAAATGTAATTGGATTCAAGTACTTGATGCAATTATGGATCCAGTTCACACTTCTTTTTTACATGGACAAAGTTCTGGAATACAATTTTCTAAAGGTTTTGCTGAAGTTGGTGAAATAGAATTCTTTGAAAGAGGAGTTCAGTATCTTGGGTGCAATACTAGACGTATAAACGACAATATTTGGGTAAGAGTAAATGAATTAATTTTACCAAATTTTACACAGGCAGGATCTGCTTTTGCTGCTGATGGAACTAAAACTCGTTATTTTGGCCGAAGTTCTTTTACTCGTTGGGTAGTACCAGTTGATGATTATAACTGTGTTGCTTTAGCTTGGGGAAATTTTGGAGAGAGAGGAGATCCAATAGAATATAATAATAAAGAAGGTTGCGAGAGAATTGAAGCAGGCGAAATTATGGATAGGACTCTTGAAGAAAAACAAAAAAACCCTGGAGACGCAGAAGCAGTAGAAGGAATGGGAACTATTAGCACTCATAAAGGAGAACATTTAATGCCAACAGATCATGGAATTATGATTTACAGACGTAGAATTAGAAAATTAATTAAAAGTTTAAAAGAAGGAAAAGAACCTCCACAGCCACAACAAAAAAAAGGAGAAGCGATAAAAACAAATGGACAAGATACAGTATTAAGAGTGCCAAAAAGAAATATTGATGATCGTAAATTTATTAAATCAGTAGGTTCGGCTGTTATTAAAATGCAGTTTAATTTTGAAAATATGCCACTTAAGGAACGCGATAAATCTATAATAAATAATCTATCAGAAATGGAAAAGAGTGGATCATTTTGATAAATAATAAAAAAATAAAAATTCATGTAAAAAATAATCATTGGGCACCCGGATCTTTTCCAACTGACGCAGAAGGAGAAAAAAATTTTACAATAACTAAAGAGCATTTAGAAGAAGCTCTTAAAAATTTTCCAGAAATTAAAGAAAAAGTAGAGATTTTTGTTGATTGGGATGAAGATAATTTTAAAACATCAATGTCCAATTCTGATATTTTGTTAGCTTGGAGTTTTCCTACAACAGATCTTAAAAAAGTTGCTCCAAGTCTAAAATGGATACATGTTATTTCAGCTGGTGTAGAACATTTACATCCTTTTGATTGGATGTTTAATGGGTTGGTTTTAACCAATAGTAGTGGAGCTCATGTTAAAAAAGCGGGAGAATATGGTGTAATGAGCATTTTAATGCTCCAAAATCATATGACTAAAATCATAACTAATCAAAAAAATAAAAAATTTGTTTCATTATTTAGCAATCCAATTGCTGGCAAAACAATTGTTTTAGTTGGGACAGGTTCGTTAGGCTCTTCAATGGCAAAACTTGTATCTCCACTAGGAGCAAATATAATTGGAGTAAATAGAAAAGGAAAAAGCGTTGAAGGATGTTCTAAAGTAATTACGATAGATAAAATTGATACTGTTTTATCTGATGCAGACTTTCTATATCTTGCAGTTCCTGAAACACCAGAAACTAAAAATCTGATTTCAAAAGAAAGACTAAACATTCTTAAACCTACATGTGGAATTGTAAATATAGGTAGACAGTCAGTTATGGATTATGATGCATTAAGTGAAAAACTTAAAAAAAAGGAAATAGCAGGAGCAATACTTGATGTATTTACGTTAGAACCATTAGAAAAAAATTCAAAACTTTGGGATGTTCCTAATTTAGTAATTACACCTCATGTTTCATCTGACGATAATGGTAGCTATGTTAAATTAACACTTGATATTTTTTTAAATAATTTAAAATTATTTATTGAAAACAAAGAATTGAATAATCAGATTGATAAAAAATTAGGATATTAAAGTTTAGTATATTTTAATCTAACCTTGTAGCATTTCCATCAACAGGAATAGCTTGTCCAGAAATTCTTTCACTATCACTAGAAATTAAAAAGGAACACATTTTTCCAATGTCTTCTTCATAAATCCAGCAATTCATAGATGCCATAGAAACAAATTCTTTTTCAATTAGTTTCTTAGAAATTTTTAAAAATTTTGCTTTATCTTTTATCACTCTTACCATTCTGTCACCTTTAATGGTTCCAGGACAAACTGCATTAACACGAATTTTAAATTTACCCAATTCCATTGCTAAAGTTTTTGTTACTCCAATAACTGCCCATTTACTTGCAGCATATGGAGATCTTAAAGGAAATCCCATAATTCCTGCACCTGATGAAATGTTTATTATAGATCCACCTTTGTTTTTTTTAAGCATAGGTATTGCTAATTTTGTAAAATAAAAATGGCTTATAACATTTATTTTAAGTGTTCTTTCCCAATCTTCAGAATTTAATTTTTCAATTGCACCTGTTGGACCTGCAACTCCAACATTATTTATAAGAGCATCTATTTTTTTTGTTTTCTTTTTTATTTGATCAAAAAAATTTGAAACCTCATATTCGTCTGAAGCATCACACTCATATGCAAATAATTTTTTATTTTTTAAAGGGTGCTTATTTAATTTGCTAATAGATTTATTATCAATATCGCAAAGATAAACAGTAGCACCTCTAGAAAGACAAACTTTTGCTGTTGCCCAACCAATTCCTGAAGCTCCAGCTGAAATAATGATTTTTTTATTTTGTAAACTATTGCCCAACATTAGTTTTGGACTTTGTCAAAATATCAGCTTTTGACTTTGTCAAAGCTTTGGATAATTCTTTTTCAGTAATATATCCTTTTATATTTCCGCTTTTATCAACCACTTCAACTGTTGCTGGAGTAAGGCAAACCTGAGGTAAAAATTCATCCAAAAAAGAATCTTCGTTAACTTTAATAGTATTTGAATTTTTTTCTTTTTGGCTTTTAAATTTTTCTGGAGTTAGCATAATTATTTTAGCTTTAATTACTTTTGCACGATTTACATCTTTTACAAACGCTGCAACATAATCATCCGCCGGGTTCATAATGATATCTATTGGTGTTCCAACTTGGACTAAACGACCGTGATTTAAAATTCCTATATGATCACCTAATTTTAAAGACTCGTCCAAATCATGGGAAATAAATAGGATTGTTTTTTTTAATTCTGCTTGTAAATCTATAAGTTGCTTTTGCATATCGCTACGAATGATTGGATCCAACGCACTGAAAGCTTCATCCATCAACATGATGTCAGTATTAGTTGCCAATGCTCGAGCAAGACCTACTCGTTGTTGCATACCTCCAGATAATTGATTTGGATATTGATGTTCGAAACCAGTTAAACCTACAGCTTCGATTTTTTCCATTGCAACTTTGTTTCTTTCTTCTAGCTTTTGCCCTTGAACTTCAAGGCCGTAGCCAACATTTTCTATGACAGTTTTATGAGGAAATAAACCAAATCTTTGAAAAACCATGCTCATTTTATGTCTTCTAAATTCAATTAATTTTTTTTGATCTAGATCCATAACATTTGTACCCTCAACTAATACCTCACCTGCTGTTGGGTCAATCAAGCGATTGATGTGACGAATAAGTGTAGATTTTCCTGAACCAGATAATCCCATACATACAAAAGTTTCTCCTTCTTCAATAGATAGAGAAACATTATCAAGCCCTACAGTATGTCCTGTTTTTTCTAAGATTTCTTCTTTTGTTGCTCCATCTTGAACCATTGGAAGAACTTTAGAAGGAGAGTGTCCAAAAATCTTATAAACATTTTTTATTTCAATTTTAGACATTATAAATCTACTTTCTTCTTGGGTTGTGTTCTTTCTTGAATTTTTTCGCCATAAGATTGAGTAATTCTGTCGAATATAATAGCAAGTAACACAATAGCAATTCCTGCTTCTGTAGCCATTCCCACATTAAGTTGTTGTAATCCGAGCAAAACTTCATCACCAATTCCTCTAGTTCCAATCATAGAAGCAATTACTACCATTGCTAAAGACATCATAGTGCATTGGTTTACTCCCTGCATAATATTAGGTAAGGCTAAAGGAATTTGAACACCCCAAAGTGTTTGTTTTTTATTCGCCCCAAAGGCTTCTGAAGCTTCGACTACCTCTTTATCAACTAGTCTTATACCAAGATCAGTTAATCTAATAAGAGGAGGAACAGCGTAAACAAAAATTGCAATAATAGCTGGCACAGCGCCCAACCCAAACAATAGAATACCTGGAATTAAATAACAAAAACTTGGGATGGTTTGCATCAAGTCAAGTATAGGCAATAGTGCATTTCTTACTTTTTGGTTTCTTGCCATAGCTATGCCAACTGGAATTCCTATAACTATACAAAGCAACATACCAATAACCACGATACACACTGTCATGATACATTTGTCCCAATATCTTGGGCTTAGAAAACCAAGAAAGAAAGTACAAAAAGCTACCAAAACAGTAGTTTGAGTTTTTCTTCCACTTGCAAAATAAGTAATTAAAACAACTAATGCAATAACGATAGGCCAAGGTAAACCAACTATAGAATTTTTCATTGTAGTATACATGCCAAGCAAAAAATAGTTTATTGATTCAAAAAATAATCCATAATTTACAATTAACCAATCAAAACCAGAATTAAGAGGTTGCATTAATGGAAAGTCAAGCCATTTAGGCCAGTCATTTAACCAAGAGAAATCTTTAAATATATCGGTATAATGTTCAGGCTTGTATCTAGGTCTAGCTGATCGATAGCTAATTATAATAACAAATACAAAAATTGCAGAGTAAATAAAATATTTTAAATAAGTTTTGTATTTTTTCATTTTTTTTTGCTTAAAAAAATCAA
>Ga0209089_10004541_pt1 | contig 11562 bp, 12 predicted proteins | sample ArcticOcean_MG_C_FD_187431 | JGI IMG/M metagenome (GOLD analysis project Ga0209089, IMG submission 187431) | Marine microbial communities from western Arctic Ocean - ArcticOcean_MG_CB2_150 (SPAdes) (version 2) | ecosystem: Environmental > Aquatic > Marine > Oceanic | place: Arctic Ocean: Canada...
TTCATTAAGTTGTTTTCTAGTATAATTAGTTAACTCCTTATACTTTAAGGACCCAATATCATTTATAGGGTATTTTTCTAAATTTATTATCTGGTTTATATCACTCATATTAATCTGCTAATCCATCAGCTCTTTCTTTATTTCTCTCAATATGAATTGGCAATACTTTTCCATATATAGTTCTTGAATGTTCTGGAGTGTTTACTCTCCAAGGGTCTAGTACGTAAGCTGGTATGCAAAGATGTCTTGAACGATTTCCTTCTATTTTTGTAACACGATGAAGTGTAAAACGTCCTTTAAAGATTTGTAAATCACCTGGTTCTAAATCTAACTGACGAACTTTTTTACGGTCTCCATCAAGTACTTTTTTAACCTCTTCAAAATTTTCATTTCCAGGTTCGCGTATATTGGGACAGTACTCAAATATTCCACCTTTTTCAGGTTTTTGTATCATTAAACTTAAAGTAAATTCACAGCTATCAAAATGCCAAGGAAGAACACCTTCGGGTTTCATAACATTGTAAGCATGACAAGCCAGAGGATCAGCCCATCGATAAATTGGAGATATTCCCAGACAAGCAGATACAAATTTTAAAAGTTCTTCCGTTTCATAAAGGAATTTCATTTCTGAGTCTTTAGCAAAAACATCTGAATTTAAATATCCATTGTAACGATCCATAAATTTTCTTTTTGGATGATCTTTTGGTAATGAAGGATCATCTTTAGAATACAAATATGCATTGATACTTTCCTTTGACATATATACTTCATCGATTTGTTTTTCTAACTCTGTATTCATTATTTTTAAGGATCTGGGTAATATAAAATTAGGAATAGTAGAACAGCTATACTGATCTAAATCACTTTTACATTTTTTTATTAGCTCTTTTATTTTTGGAGAATTTAAATTTTGAATTGGGTACTCTTCAAGATTAAGAATAGTTTCTAACCTATTATTCATTATATTTGTTACTTAAGTTTTCCGTCTTCTCTCATTTTAGCTCTAATTTTTGTAGCTGAAATTTTTTGTATCTCATCTGGCATAACAATTTCTTCAATTTTGTATCCAACTCCTCTACCATAACAAATGTTTGTTATGTTCGGTACTAACATAATCTTAAATCGACCTTTGTATTTAGGGTTTAATCTTTCTTCGATATTTTTTTTTACTGTTTCAAAGTCGAAAGGATTATCATCTACACCTTGAACATCTCTTATTAGAAAACAAACCTGACCAGTTTTTTTTATTGTTTCCTCAAATAAAGCATAGTGACCATCATGAAATGGTTGCCACCTACCTAACATTTGTGCTGTTGGTTTTTTATTATCCCATTGGTAAGACATTATTTTAAATCCTCCGCAATTTTAGGTGCCCATAGATTAGCATCTTGTGTTGTTACATGAAAATCAAATTTTTCAGGTTTAACAAACATTTGATTGGTATCCTCAAATCTTCCTTTTTGAATAGTATCTACCCAAATAATATAATCTGCAGAAAATAGTTTTCTTGCTTCAGGTGTGGGGCAAATAAAATCAGCAATTACATTATTTCCTTCATTTTTTAATTTAAGTGCTACTTCGGACATTCTTTTAGATTGTCTTGTTCTGCCTTCTTCTGAAAAATCCCAATCATTAGCGGCTCTTCTAATCTCATCTGCGTTCAATCTTTTTGATTTAATTAATTTAGCTAATTCATTTGCTAAAGTTGTTTTTCCTGCTCCAGGCAGACCCATTACTAAAATTATTTTCATTATAGATCTTCTAAAGCATGATGGGACATAAGTTCAAGTCCATTTTTACCAACTAAATATTGTTGTTCAAGTTTAACCCCTTCTTTTCCACCAACTTTTCCAATATAACTTTCGACAGTAACAGTCATATTCTTTTCAAAACTACCTTCTCTTTGACCACCATCAGTTGGATATCTAATCATTGGCCATTCATCACAAAGACCAATTCCATGAACCATACATGAATACCTATTGCCATAATACTCATCTGGAAGTTTCCATGATTTTTCGGTGAACTCTGTAAATGACACTCCAGGTTTAATTAACCTTGAGTTATGATTAATATGTTCAACTGCCATCAAGTATAATTTTTTCTGATCTTCATTAAACTTATTGCCCTCAACAAAAGCTCTAGATATATCTGCACAATATCCATAAGGGCCAACCATATCAGTGTCGAAAGATACTATTTCACCATTTTGAATTACTTTGTTGCTACTTTCTTGCATCCAAGGATTTGTTCTTGATCCTGAAGATAAGATTCTACATTCAATCCATTCACCACCATTTTCAATATTAGTTTTGTGTAATATTGACCAAAGTTCATCTTCAGTCATCCCCGCCTTTAGTTCTTCTCTCATTTTATTAATACCAATTTCTGCAACTTCGATTGATGCTTTCATACATTTTAGTTCCTCTGACGATTTAATAACTCTAGCTTGTTCAAGGATTAATTTAGCATCTACTACTTCAATATCTACTTTGTTTAAAGCTGTTACAGCAGGTCCATTTAAAACATCAATAGCTAGTTTTTTACTTTTACAGTAAGAATTAGTTAGGTCTTTAATTTCATTAATCCATTTATCTAATTGTGATCCTGCTTGGTCCCCATTACTGAAATAGTCCCAAGTTATTGCTGGTCTTACTTCATTTATTAAATTTAAATGTCTAGATAATCCTTCACAATTAAAATATTCATAAAGTATAACTGGTCCATTAACAGGCACGAAACAATAACGAGTTAAATTGTGCATGTTATAGACGCTCATATTAACTGTGTCTAATGCATATCTAACATTAACTGGATCGAAAAGAATGCAAGCTTCAAGATTATTTTTTTCTAATTCTTTTTTAACTCTATCAAGTCTGTAACTTCTCAGTTTATCAAAGTTAATCTCATCTTCCTTTAATCTTTTTTTGGTAATAAAATTTGGTTTAGTTTTTAGCTCTGGTATAATTTTTCTTTTAAATTTCATTACACCACATTTGTTGCTACCCACTTATGAAAGTGGTGTGTAGGATTGTCCATTATAGGAGAAAAATTTCCACCATTATACGATGGGGAGTTTCTTCCTTCTTGCATACCTTCAATGATATTTACATCTTCGCTTTGAACACCTTTCCATAATTTATGATTTTGTTTTCTTATAGATTTGAATTTTTTTGAATTAGCGGCTTTTTCACCTACATAGTATATTTCCATATGTTCAATCGTATATTTATGATCAACGGGTTCTAACCAAAAAGCATAGTAATGGTCTTTATGTATGCCCAACATAACATTTGGAAACAAAGCTACATATTCAGCTATATGTTCTTTATCTTTTGGCCAATTTGGAAAACAAGGAAATTTTTCTTTTCCCTTTAACCTTGGATTATAAACTACTGTACCTTGTCCTGCGAAACGGTTTGGCAAACCTTGAATATGATAATGATCTTCAATTTTTGAATTTGAATTTAAACTGGGATGAACCCAAGGTAAATGGTAACTTTCGCAATAATTTTCAATAGCAAATTTCCAATTACATTTGGCTTTTAAATTAAAATACCCATAGTCACTAGCATGTGAAATTAATTTTCTATCTTTTTCAGGCCAAAATTTAGCCCAACGATCACTTAATGGTTTAATATACTCTGCAAAAGCAATTTCATTATTGCTTATGTTTATCATAATTAAATCAAGCCATACATAGGATCTGATTTCTTTTAGACCATTAATAGATTTGTCAAATTTACCTGTTTCATGTTTATTCATCCCACCAATATGTGGTGTTGCTACTAGTGTTCCATCTGTATCATAAGACCATGAATGATAAGGACACCTAATTACATTTTTAATTTTGCAAGGTTTTTGCATAATTTTGTATCCTCTATGGCTACAAACATTATGAAAAACTCTAATTTTATTTTTTTTATCTCTTAGAATAATAATCGGTAGGTTTAATAAATTGAAAGGCTTAGCGTCTCCAATTTTCGGTATTGAACTTGCGGCACCTACAACCACCCATTTGTCTTCAAATAATTTTTTACGTTCAATTTTGGTGTATTCTTCACTAATATAACACTCGTTAGGAAGTCCGTGCGATTCAGCAATCGGTTTGCTAACTACGTCTAATTTTTCTTTATTTATTAAGCTATATACCTCTGAATCAGTCTTTCCATTTAACATGTGAAATCTTACCATTGGTGAAGCTTTTGGCAATCGATTTGAATTAGTTCAAAGTGTGAATTTTGTAGACAGTTATTTTAAAAATATATATTTTCCCCAAATGAATTTCTCAGTAGAAATTGGCCCTCATACAGATCTGGAAACCCTGCCTCCTGTAAAAGATGTTTATATTACATTATTGCCTGGTGAAGATTACACAAAAACTGCTGAAAAAGCTGGCAATTTAACTAAGAAAGGTTTTAATCCTGTGCCCCACTTTCCCGCGCGCTCTATTCTAAATGAAGCACAACTAAAAGATTATATTTCTCGATGTAAAGATATTGGCGTTAAACAAGCTTTAGTAATAGGTGGGAGTCATAACCAAGTCGGATCGTTCGATAGCTCAATTCAGATTTTGGAGACAGGATATTTTGAGGGGTTGAAGATAGGAATTGCTGGACATCCTGAGGGGAGTCCTGATATATCCGATTCAAATTTAGAAAAAGCTATGAAAGATAAAAAACCTTACGCAGACTATATGGTAACTCAGTGGCTATTAGATCCACAACCAATCATAGATTTTATTTCTAAACAATCAATACCAGTGCATGTAGGAATTACTGGGCCAATGAAAATTACTAGCTTAATAAAATTTGCTAATATTGTTGGGGCAAAAAATTCCATTAATTTTCTTAAATCAAATTTTAGTAAGGCGCTTGATTTATTAAAACCTAAAGACCCTAATGAATTAATTGGAAAAGTAAAAAAGTTTTCAGATAACTTCCACATTTATACATTCGGCGGCTTGAAGGAAACAAACAAGTGGTTGAAGGAGAATAACTATGTCTAATGAATTTGACTATAGTAAACTAAAACATGCTACTTCAGTTGATCAATCAGATCGACAAGTACCATACAACTTAAGACAAAGTGGCCCTACTAAAGTTGAAATGTTAATTTCAACAAGAGTAAGAAAATCACCTTATTGGCATCTATCAATGAAAGCAGGTTGTTGGAGAGCAACTGTTTACAATCGTGTTTACCATCCAAGAGGATATGTAAAACCAGAAGATGGTGGAGCAATGGTTGAGTACGATGCAATTGTAAATCATGTTACAATGTGGAACGTTGCTGTTGAAAGACAAATAAGAGTTAAAGGTCCAGATGCAGAAAAATTTACTGACTACGTAATAACTAGAGATGCAACTAAAATTTCACCAATGAGAGCAAGATATGTAATCTTATGCAATGCTTATGGTGGAGTTTTAAATGATCCAATTCTTTTAAGAATTTCAAAAGACGAATTTTGGTTTTCTTTATCAGACTCTGATATAGGTATGTATCTTCAAGGTGTTAATGCTGATGGAAGATTTAATTGTACAATAGAAGAAATTGATGCTTGTCCTGTACAAATTCAGGGACCTAAATCAAAAGCACTAATGAAAGATTTGCTTGGTGATCAAGTTGATTTAGACAATATGCCTTTCTACGGTTTAGCTGAAGTTAAAGTTGGTGGAAGAAGTTGTGTAATTTCACAATCTGGTTTTTCCGGTGAAGCGGGATATGAAATTTATTTAAGAGAAGCAACTAAATATGCTGATGATATGTGGAATGCAGTTCTTGATGCGGGTAAAAAACATAATCTAATGGTTATTGCTCCAGCTCACCATCGAAGAATCCAAGCTGGAATTCTTTCTTGGGGTCAAGATATGGATACTGAACATAATCCTTTTCAGTGTAACCTTGGCTACCAAGTTTCATTATCTGGCAAAGGTGAATGGAATAAAAAAACTGACTATGTTGGTAAAGCTGCTTTAGAAAAAATGGGAGCTGATATCAAAGCTGGTCAAAAGCCATACAAACTTCAGTTAGTAGGACTTGTATTAGGTGGAAAACCTATTGAAGAATATGCTCCTGACTTTTGGTTAATTTCAAATGAAGATGGTGGAGAGCCCGTTGGATTTATTACATCTCCTTGGTATCACCCAGAAAAAAAACAGAATATAGCAATGGGATATGTTCCATTTGATGGAACATTAAATGCTAATGGATTGCCTAAAGGTAAAGTTGGAACTAAATACAAAGTTCATTTACCGGCACAATACTCTGATACTCCAGAAACGCCTGTTGATGCAGTGGTAGTGGATATTCCATTTAAACAATCTTTCAACGCTAATACTAGAGAAGTAGTTAAAGGTTAAAAAATTTTTTGGGGGTTTATTCCCCCATAAAAAATAGTAATAATAAGAAATTAATGTTTACTGAATTTTTAAATATAATTTTTAAATCTTTAAAATTAGATAAAAACCTTTACAAAAATAACAAAAATTTTGGAGAAGCGGCTATTTATTTTGCTGGTCTAATTATGATACTTGATGGAGTGGCTGGCGCTGTTGCAGCAAACACGTTCGTTAAAACATCAATTGGAATTTCAGGTTTAACAGCAATTTTGACTTGGTTGGTTTGGGCTATACTTATTTATGTAGTTGGGGTTAAAATTTTTCCAGATAAAGAAAGTAATGTTCCTTTTAAAAAAGTTCTGATTGGAGTTGGTTATGCACATGCTCCAGGTTTATTAAGGTTTTTTGCTGTTACACCAGAATTAGTAATACCAATAATTTTTCTTACTCAATTTTGGATTTTTGCTTCTTTAATAATATCAACTAAACAAATTTTAAATTTAAAGTCTAACTTTAAATCGTTTGGAATAGTATTTTTGACTTTTTTAATAATTGCAATTATTTCTGTTTCTTTTGTTATGAGCAGAATGGAAGCCTTACCAATTAGCTACGTTAGCTAAAGAGGAAAAACTGTCTTCGAAGTCCTGCAGGATTTACAAATTTTAAATCCTGTTAAAATTAAATTTTGAGATACGCTTTCATCTTCTTTTTTACATTCTTCACATTGATTATTTAATTCTTTTAAGTCTTTTTCTTTTAAGGTTTTATCTTCAAATTCTTTAGTCATTATCAGTTAATCCAGCTCCTGCTCCTTTTTCCATTGAGCTATCACTTTCTTCAACAAATGTATCTTCAGAAATTTTATAAATTTCATTCCATTCTTTTTCAGAAAAAGAGTCAGAATTTTCTAAAAATTTAATCAAAACAACATTTGCAATTTTAATAATTTCATTTTTTAAAAAATTTGCATAAATATTGTTGTTAAAATTTAATAAAAATTCTTTTTCATCTAATTTGAGTAATAGCCTTTTCCCAATAACTTCAGAAGCTCTGCTCACGAATGGTAAAAAGAGCAATGGATAGGCAATTTTTTCAAATTTAATTTCATTCAAATTTTCTAAAGATTTAATTTGATCTAGAAAACTTGTACCAGCAATAATTGGACAAAACTCAGATTTAGCTATTTTGTTGTCTTTGCTAATAAGATTTAAATTTTCAAATTGTTGCTCTTTTTTTTTTTTATAAAAATCATTTAAATTTTTAACTCCTGGTAATCCAAACATTTCAAGAAGTCTGATATTTTTTCCAACTTCTTCTGAAATACCCCAAGAGTATCCTGCTGCTTTGCTTGCTCTTTTAGAAGTTGTATCTATTTCACTTAAAGATTTCATTTAGTTTAATGAATTATAAACCCAGTGAGCATCGTAATTTTTTAATTCTTGTGGTAAAGGTGCTCCTTGAAACATACAAATTCTTAACCACTTATCAGATCTTGGATCGAATTTAAGTGCTCCAAAAAATGATAACTTCAATCTAAGCATATCAATTGGTATAATGGATTGACCAATAGTATTATCTTGAATTTCTGAATAAGGAAATTTTTCAATTATAAAAGCTCTTCTAACAACGTGTCTTAAATTGTTGTTGTTTGCTAAAAATTTATCAATTGTAGAACTATTTTTAAATATTGATAAGGCTTCATAAAGTTTTTTAATATCTCGTGCTATTGCAAGAGGTTGTTCTAAATCTGATCCTTTTTCTTCAAATCTATCTGCTAAACGAGGCTCTTCTTTGTTTTTAGAAATAAACCAAAAATTTTGATTATTTTCTTTTTTTGAAAAATCTATTTTTAATATTTCTGGATATTTTTTTTCTAAAATTTCTCTTAACTCTTCGACAGTTCTATCTGTTGGAATATTAAAGTATTTTTCTTCTTCTGAGCTCATTTGATTAATTAGTGGGTTTACAACGTGATCAAATGGTTCCATCATCATAGAAACAATATATTCAATACATTCTTCTCCTAGGTTTTCTTCAGTCCATAAGTAGATACCATTAAATGGAAATGTTTTGGAAAAATCAAATTCGTTATCAATAAATTGAATAAATTTATTTAAATCTTTTAATAAAGATTTAATCTTTCTTTGTTGAAACTCGCTGTCTGTATTCCATGAGGTTATATTTTTAATAGACTTTTTTAAGCAAATTTTAAACAATTCTTTATCTTCTAATTTAACATCTTTAATTTCTCTTATGTTTTTTAAAGCAGTTTCTCTTGCATAAATCCAATTATTTAAAAGAGTTGGATGATTAACAATGAATGGCGCCATTCCTAAACCTGTAGAGTTACCTATTCCAAGATTTCTACAAATTTCAATATCTAATGATACTGATTTTCTAGGGTTTTTATGCTTGGCTACATGGTTAACTTGATCAAATGTGAATTGTCTGACAAAATAAACTAACATCATCTCTAATCTAAATGGTCCATAAATTTCTTTTCTATTTTTGATTCTAAAACGGTCAGCTAGTCCAAATTTTCCAGATCCATAAACTGCTGTTGTTCTATACAGATAGCCAACTTTTGATAATAAATCGATATCAGGTTGATTGCCTTCACTTAATCTTTTAACAACATGATCAAATGCTCGTACTGATTTATTGGCTCTAGATAGAGTTAATTCTTTATATGATAACCTGCCAACTTCTTGTTTAGGTACTTCTTTTTTTAATCTATCAATATCTTTTTTTGATGGAACCCCATCATAAAGTACAAAAGCTGCATCCCATTTTGTTGCAATAACTCTGTCTGATCTTTCTTTTTCATTAAGCTCATTTGCAAAACAAACTAATGAATAAACTCTAAAATCTTTTTTAAATGAATAAACCGCTGTTCCATACCCAAATTCATTCAATTCAAATAAATCTCTCTTATATTCCCAATCTTTAAATTCTTTCAAAAAACTCCTTAAAAAAGATAATTTTGATTGATGAAAAGATCCTAGTCTTGATAATTTCATTACAACATTAGGATTTCTTAATTCTACTTCCATTAATTTATTCCTTTGTAGAAATTATACCAATTGTTTCCTAATATTCCATTTGTCTCTTCTTCACTGAAGCCAATTTTTTTTAAACCAGTTTCTAAATTTTTAAATCCCCTTGCATCTAAAAACCAATTTGGTTGCTTTGGAAATCCTGGTTTTTTTTTAGAACCTTCGCCATAATTTTTTGATTCAGACCAAGTTCCATTTCTCATCCATTCAACAATACTATCAGGATGATTGATGCATAAATCTGATCCTATACCAATATTTTTGGCTCCCATAATTTCTGCTGTTCTAGCTGCCATTTTACAGAAACTTTCTAATGTACAATTAGTTCCATCCTTTAAATGATGTGGATACAAAGACAATCCCAACATTCCGCCACTACTTGATAGAGTTTTTAACAAATCATTTGATTTATTTCTTATAGCTTTGTACCAAAAAGATGGATTTGCATGAGTAATGGCTATAGGTTTTTCACTAATTTCAATTGCATCAAATGTGCTTTGTTCTGCTGAGTGAGACATGTCTACAACTATTCCTACTCTATTCATTTCTTTTATTGCTTCTCGACCAAAATTAGTAACTCCACTATCTTGCTTTTCATAACAACCAGTTGCAAGCAATGATTGATTGTTATAAGTCAGTTGCATAAATCTACAACCTTGTTGATGAACTTTTTCAATTAACTTAATATCATCTTCTATTGGTGAACAGTTTTGAAACCCAAAAAATATTGCAGTTTTATTTTCTTTTTTTGCTTTTTCAATATCATTAAAGTCTCTTCCCAAAAAAATAAGATCAGAATTTTCTTTAAAATGATTATCCCATTCATTTATTCTTTTTTGAAGTTCGTCATAATCTTCGTGATATACAATTGTTACATGCACAGCATCTAAACCCGCATCTCTGTTTATTTCAAAGATTTTTCTGGACCAGTTGCAATACTGAAGATTATCTATTCTAAAGTTCATTTTAAAAATGTTTTAGCATTATATGCTAAATCCAAATTTATTACTTTTTATATTTTTTAAACAAATCTACTATAGATAAAAGACAAATCTGATGTAAATTTTCAACTTGATTATAATTTTTGCTATCTATCCAAATATTATTTTTAGAAATTCTTGATAAAGAACTGTTTTTGTTAAAACCAGTAAAAGTAAATATGTCTCTAAACTTCAATTTATGGGCCTTTTTGTAAGCATTAACTACATTTTTTGAATTTCCGCTTGATGATACTAAAATTAAAACATCTCCATTATCGCCATACATATCCAAATATTTACTAATCAAATTTTCATACCCATAATCATTTGCAAGACAAGTCATCATTGGAATATCTGAAAATGTTAAACATTTAATATTTGAATTATTGGTTAAATCAAGAGCAAAATGACTTGCTACGGCAGCGCTTCCACCATTTCCAAATACAAACACTTTATTTCTTTTAGAAGTTTTTGCTAATGACATATAAATATTAACAATAGAATTTACTTTAATATTTCTAATTAAATTTTCTTGAATTGTTAAATATTTTTTTAAATAAGTATTTGGCATATATGGGTATTAAATATATATATATAAATTGTGCAAGTAATATTTCAATCAGGAGGTCTTGGAACAAGGCTATATCCAGAAACATTAAACAAACCAAAATGTTTTTTAAAAATAAATAATAAAACTATTTTTAACTATCAATACTCAGAGTTAAAAAAATATAATTTACATAAAAAATTAATAATTATTACTAATAAAAAACACGAACAGCACTTTATAAATTTTTTTAAAAAAAAACACAATAAACCAAAAATTATTAGCGAAGACCCTATTTGGGGTTCAGGTGGATCAATGATTAAAAATAAAAAATTTTTTCAAAAAAAATTTATATTAATTTACTCAGATATTTTCTTTAAAATTAACTTTAAAAAATTTATTAACTTTAAAAAAAATAAAAATAAAATTATTTGCCATAAATCAAACCATGTTTTCGATAGTGATACTATTTTTTTTAATAAAAATAACAAAATAACTAAAATTTTTTCAAAAAAAGAAAAAATTAAACTTAGCAACATATCGCTATCTGGTATTTATTTTTTAAATAAAAATATATTTAACAAACTTAGATTAAAAAAAATAGATATGGCAAATATAATTAAAAAAAAAATAAAGAAAAA
>Ga0209089_10004549_pt1 | contig 11539 bp, 14 predicted proteins | sample ArcticOcean_MG_C_FD_187431 | JGI IMG/M metagenome (GOLD analysis project Ga0209089, IMG submission 187431) | Marine microbial communities from western Arctic Ocean - ArcticOcean_MG_CB2_150 (SPAdes) (version 2) | ecosystem: Environmental > Aquatic > Marine > Oceanic | place: Arctic Ocean: Canada...
GCTAATCTCCACGCGAATAGAGCTGCATAAGCATGCCCTAAATGCAAAAACCCTGAAGGTGAAGGAGCAAAACGTGTTACTGTTTTAGAAATATTTTTGTGTATATTGGTCATTTAATAGTTTTAAGATAAAATTTAGTGATGTCATAAAGCTTTAATTATGTAGTCTAAATTATAATGCGATGAAAACTAGAAAAAGTATAGAAACAGGTTTATCTGATTTATCGAAAATAGATCCTCGAATAAAGTTGTTGTGGAATAATGTTGGGACACCGTTAGCTCGGGCGCGTAAGCAGGGTTACAAAGAATTGCTTCGTATTATAATAGGTCAGCAGCTATCTACTCAAGCAGCAGCCTCTATCTGGAAACGATTGGAACAGGCCGATGTATTTCTTGATAAATCAAATATTTTTTTAAGATCTGATGAAGAGTTGCGTGGTTTTGGTTTAAGTAGGCAGAAAATTAAATACTGTAAAAGTTTGATTGATTCCATCAACAAGGGCACTTTGAGGTTAGATTGTTTAGATCAATTATCTGATGAAGAAATTATAAACATTCTAGTTCAACAAAAAGGTATTGGGCGTTGGAGTGCTGAGGTTTACTTGTTATTTGCAATTGGACGCGCTGATATAATGCCTGCTGATGATTTAGCATTACTGAAATCCGCCGGGTATCACTTTGGCGACGGCAAACGTTGGACTTCTGAAAAGTTACGTAATGAAGCCGAAAGATGGAGCCCTTGGCGTAGCGCAGTAGCTAGACTTTTGTGGCACGCATATAATGTTAAGGTAATTTAATTAATAATAATTTTGAGGGTGATATGTCAGATAAACCAGTCCTAACGGGACCGTCCTTTTCTCCTGCCTCTGGTGGACCTGCCAAACAACTAGTTATATTTTTACATGGTGTTGGAGCTAATGGTGACGACCTGATTGGCTTGGCACCAATATTATCAAAAGCACTGCCTGATGCAGAATTTCTTGCTCCGAATGCTCCTGAACCTTGCGATATGGGCTCTTTTGGCTATCAGTGGTTTAGCTTGCAAGACCGTAGCCCAAGCGCTATCGAAAGCGGCGTAAGGAGTTCTGCGGTTTTAGTTAATCAATTTATTGATGATAGCTGCAACTTATATAATATTGAACCTAACAAGGTAGCTTTGTTTGGCTTTAGCCAAGGTTGTATGATGTCTTTATTTGTAGGTTTAAGACGTAAAAGTGAGCTTGCAGCTATTTTGGGTTATTCTGGAACTCTAGTTGCCCCAGAAAAATTATGTGATGAGATAGTTAGCCGTCCGCCAGTTTTGTTGGTTCATGGTGAAGCTGATCCGGTTGTTCCGTTCGAGATGTTTGAAAGAGCTAAGGCTGGGCTTCTATCAGCTGGCGTTGATGTAAGTGCACTAAGTCGACCAGAGTTAGGTCACGGTATAGATGAAGACGGAATTAGAAAAGGGTTAGATCTGCTGGTAAATCGATTACTCTAGTATAAACTTATAAATAGTAACTTAAAACGTGTCTATTGTTTCTGAATTTTAATGCTATCACCACTTGAAAACGTGCGTCGAATTTTAATATATTCGTAATTTTTACTAGGTTATTAAAGACGTTACAGACCACTGGGGAGCTGTTGTTATGCTAACAGCGTTAGAGAAGCGCACTACCCTTGTTTTAAATGCTGACTTTCGTCCGCCAGATTGTCTTCATACGAGTTGGCAAGATTACCTATATTGGGACATCGAACTCGATCAATAAAAACTAATGTTTATTAGTCATTATGGTAAATTTAGAAGTTCTTAGATGCGCGTGGAAAGCCAAATAGCTAGACGGGAACTAGCCTTTACTACTCGGGCCAGTACTGGATAACTTTCAGTTGTGTCCTTATTATGATTGCCGTCATCCGCAGAAGTAGTACCTATATGATTAAGCCCAATGTTTTTATGTTCAATTTCTTCTAGACGAAAATCATCTATAACATTGCGAAGCTCTTGCTCATCATCTCCTAGTTTTTTGTATTGTTCATTGTAGTGTTCTTCAATTACCTCTTCAACGGCGACTGTGCATGCCATTGCTGCCCGTTCACTTATTGCAGCGCTTAACACTCCCAATGAATATCCAGCAATATGCCAAACTGGTGATAATACTGTGGGCCGTACTCGGCGTTTGACAATCATTTTGTCAAATGTATTGAGATGTCTTTTTTCTTGCTCAGCCATATGATGTATAATTTTACCTATTGGACGTTTTCCAAGGATAGCTAGCTGGCCTTCATAAATACGTGCAGCACCATACTCTCCCGCATGATCTACACGTATCATTCGCTCAACCTGTGTTTTTTTGTCAGGATCTCCGTGTAGGAGCTGACTAGGTTTGGTTGTTGTTTTGTTTTTCACGGTTTTCATAGTAACTGTTTAAATATCTATAGATAAAATTTTAAACTTATATAGCTGAGGCATAATATTATACAAATAGCTAAAATTAGCCAACCTAGATAGCGTTCGATGAATTTACGAACAATTGGTCCAAAGAGCCAAAGTAAACCAGCCAACAAAAAGAAACGGACGCCTCTAGATAGAGTCGATGCAACACCAAAAGTAATTGGGTCTAAATGAGTTGCTCCACTAGCAATTGTAATTACCTTGTATGGAAATGGTGTAACGCCAAAGAAAGCAACAATCCAGGCGCCCATTTCATTATAACGGTCGCTGAATCGATTAAATGCACTTTCCAATCCGTATAGATAAATAATTTTCTGGCCCACAGTTTCAAAAAGAAACGCACCAAATGTATAACCCAGAAAACCTCCTAGAACAGACATTATTGTACAAACTGCAGCCAGTCTCCACGCTTTTTCACGTGCTGCTAATATCATAGGAATTAGAATGATATCTGGAGGTATGGGGAAAACTGAGCTTTCGGCAAATGCCACAAAAGCTAAAATCCATACTGCATAGCGTTTAGAACTTAGATGAAGTACGTAATTATATATCTTACGCATAACTGCCAAGACCTCATATCGATCTTAAATTTCTTTAATGCCCTTTAGCAGTAGCGCATATCATATGTCTACATTTTGTGATGATTAGTAAATCTATTAGATTGCTAACATTGACGCATAAAGGATAGACTATTAGTTCTTTTATTTAAGTGCGGGCGTGGCGGAATTGGTAGACGCGCGGGATTCAAAATCCCGTTCTGGTAACAGAGTGAGAGTTCGATTCTCTCCGCCCGCACCATTGATAATCATTAAATAGCCCTGAGTTTTTATCCATTACTGTTAACTTCAGCGCTGCAACGAGAGGGAGGAAGTTATGGCTGATTCTAAAACTGCTTTTTCAAACCGTAATTCTGATAAAATCACACCTGTTATGCGTGCTAATATTGATAAAACCCTAGCCCGTGCACTAACTACGTTGGAGGCTAAGACTAGGCCGGAGCACACTGCGCTAGTGGTAGTTGATGTTCAGAATGACTTTTGTGCTGAAGGTGGAATGTTAGATACCGAAGGGTTCGATTTGACGCGCATCCAAACGATGGTGCCTAGGTTGGTTAATCTAATTGAAAAAGCTCGTGAGGCTGGCTGTTTGGTTGTTTATATTCAGACTATCTACAACGCAGAGATGAACCTGATGTCTGATGTTTGGTTGGAACAGTCTCTGCGTCAGTGGAAGGGTAGGTTTATCGAATATCCGGTATGTATGGAGGGTGGTTGGGGCGGAGATTTCTACAATGGTATAAAGCCGATTCCAGGTGAACCTATCATTCATAAGCACCGATATGGTGGTTTTATAGGCACAAATCTGGACATGGTTTTACGTTCCAATGGTATCCGATCGCTTGTCATGACCGGTGCGATCACTAACGGCTGTGTTGAATCAACCGCACGAGATGGCTTTTTCCATGATTACTATATTGTTTTTGCCGATGATTGTACTGGCACTGTGGATGAGGATATGCATAATGCCACCCTCGTAAATATCGACCGATGGTTTGGGCAAGTAGTGCAGGCCGAAGAGGTGATTAGTTGCTGGCGCGATTCTGGTAGGCTAGCAGATGAAGCTACTAGCTAGACACAAACTTATTCTTTTAGGTGGGCCGTTAAGTTCAGTTTCCTTATAATATAATCCATGAGGTTTGTTAAAAATATGAATAATAACTTTAGTGATATAAGGTCATCTGTTGCGTCTCTTTGTGCAGGATTTAGTGTAGAGTATTGGCGTGAGCTTGACGAGAAAAGAGCTTATCCATCTGAATTTGTTGCTGCAATGACTAAGTCAGGGTTTTTGGGGGCTTTAATCCCTGAAGAGTATGGAGGCAGTGGTTTGGGTATATCTGCTGCTGCTGCAATATTAGAAGAGGTACATTTAAGTGGAGGTAATGCCGCAGCGTGTCATGCCCAAATGTATATAATGGGTACTGTATTAAGACATGGTTCTAATGAACAGAAAAATAAATACCTACCGGGAATCGCTGCTGGAAATATTCGACTACAGGCCTTTGGTGTAACTGAGCCTACTAGTGGCACTGATACTGCTAGTCTTACTACCACTGCAAAGCGAGAGGGAAAGAACTATATTGTTAATGGGCAAAAAGTTTGGACATCCCGCGCAGAACACTCAGATTTAATGTTGCTTTTAGCACGAACAACTCCAATAGAAGAGGTGGAGCGTCGTCACCAAGGATTGTCAGTGTTCTTGGTTGATATGAATATATCTATTGGTCAAGGCCTTTCTATCCAGCCGATTAAAACAATGATTAATCATGCTACGACAGAAGTATTCTTTGACAACCTAATGGTACCTGCTGAAAATTTGATTGGAGAAGAAGGTAAAGGATTTAGATATATATTGGATGGTATGAATGCTGAACGCATACTCATATCTGCAGAATGTATTGGAGATTCTAGGTGGTTTATAAAAAAAGCAACTGAATATGCAAATGATAGAAATGTATTTGGTAGACCTATCGGTCAAAATCAGGGCATTCAATTTCCAATAGCCCGTGCCTATGCTCAAACGGAATCTGCTTCGCTAATGACGTGGCAGGCCGCAAAATTGTTTGATGATGGTGAAGTATGTGGAGCTGAAGCAAATATGGCAAAGCTTTTAGCAGCTGAAGCTTCCTGGGAGGCAGCAAATATGTGTATACAAACGTTTGGTGGATACGGCTTTGCTCAGGAGTATGATATTGAGAGAAAGTTTCGAGAAACCCGACTTTATCAGATCGCGCCAGTATCAACAAATCTTATTCTGTCATATATTGCTGAACATGTTCTAGGTTTGCCAAGATCATTTTGAACATATAAAGCTTAATACATATTAGTTAAAATAGTCTATTCAGGTTTGTAAAAAATTAATGCAAATAAAAAATAGTTTTACAGTTTCCTCCGATATAGAAGTATCATGGAATATTCTTTTAGATATAGAACGGATTGCTCCTTGTATGCCCGGAGCGGAATTAACGGAAGTTATCAACGATACTCATTATAAGGGAAATGCCAAGTTACGCGTTGGACCAGTCAACCTTACCTTCTCCGGAGAAGCCCAGATCATCGAGGTTGACGAAGTTAACTTCAGTGCAAAAGTTCATGCTAAAGGCAACGATACTAAAGGTCGTGGGGCGGCAGATGCTCAAGTTGTTTTTGCTCTTTCTGAAGAAGGAGAGCAAACCCGTGTTGATGTTTCAACAGAACTAAACCTTTCTGGTCCTGTCGCACAATATGGTCGTGCCTCTGGCCTAATTGACGCCATAGCGGGTCAAATTATTTCCGATTTTACAGCTAATTTAGAGGCAGAAATCGCAAATGAGAAGAGTTTGTCCACTGAAACTAAAAAATCTGATGATTCAAGCCTGAAGAAGGTAAATAAAAAAAGTGATAATAGCATCTCGGGTTTAAGTTTGTTTTTTAGGGCAGTTTGGGCGATGATCCTAGGTAAACATAGGAAAAATTTAGAAAAATGAAACCAGCACCATTTATCTACCACAATCCGGTGAGCCCAGAAGAAGCAGTATCACTCTTGGCTTCTAATGAGGAAGCTAAAATTTTGGCGGGAGGCCAATCGTTGGTGCCCATGCTTAATATGAGGTTTGTGGTACCAGAACATGTGATTGATTTAAACAATGTAATTGGAATTGTTGGTATCACTGATAGTGATAATTTATTAGAAATTGGTGCAATGACTCGCCAATGTGATCTGATGAGTAATGATTTAGTGAAAGTAAAGGCTCCGATTATTCCTGAAGCGCTTGAGTATGTAGGTCATTTTCAGACACGCAACCGGGGTACAATTGGAGGTAGCCTTTGTCATCTTGACCCAGCTGCGGAGTTGCCTTGTTTAATGGCTGCATATGATGCTGTGTTAACCGCTCAAGGCCCGGACGGTCAGAGAATAATACCTTTTATTGAATGGCCACAAGCCTATATGATTCCAAACTTGGCCGCTGACGAACTACTAACTAAAATTAGTTTCCGATGTTGGTCTCTAGACCATGGTTATGGATTTGTAGAGTTTGCTCGACGCCATGGTGATTTTGCTATAGTAGCGGTAGCCGCGTTGTTAGAGGTTGAGGATGGCAAAATAAGCCGTGCGGCAATATCAGTAGGTGGAGCTGATATTCGGCCTGTCCGCTTGGTCAATGCTGAGGAAGAACTCATTGGGATGTTAGCGAATGAAGACACATATAAAGTCGCGGCTGATATAGCTCAAGAAATTGAGTGTATGTCTGATGCTTATATAACTTCTCAGTATAGACAGCGACTAGCCGGCACTCTCGTTCAGCGAGCTCTTGTCAAGGCCGGTGATCGCGCTAATAGGAGTTACTGAACATGCCCGATACCCGAGACATCCAAGTTAGTGTAAATGGAGAGGATCATTTTGCTAAAGTAGAAACCCGAACTAGTTTGGGGGATTTCTTGCGTCAGGATTTAGGCTTAACTGGAACACATCTGGGCTGTGAACATGGCGTATGTGGAGCTTGCACGGTAATGCTTGATGGCGAGGCCGTACGTTCATGTTTAATGCTAGCTGTTCAGACCCATGGCCATGAGGTTACCACAGTTGAGGGCCTTGCCAGTCCGGAAGGTGAGTTACATCCCTTACAGGAAGCATTTTGGAAACATCATGGACTACAATGTGGCTTTTGCACCCCAGGAATGCTTACTTCATTAGTGGCATTTTTGCGTGATAATCCGGATCCAACTGAACGAGATATTCGTAAAGCTATTTCAGGAAATATTTGTCGTTGTACGGGGTATCAAGGAATTGTTGACGCTGCGTTAGATGCAGCAAAAGTAATGCAAGGGAGTTAGGCTTATGGGTGTTCGTTATCTCGGAGCTGAAGTTCAACGCATGGAGGACCCAAGATTATTGACTGGTCATGGGCGTTATGTCGATGATATTAAATTACAAGGAATGCTGCATGCTGCTTTTCTTCGTTCGTCGCAAGCGCATGCTAAAATTCATTCAATTGATTATAGTGCAGCCTCTGTTCTATCAGGTGTTCACAGGGTGTTTACACTTGCGGATCTTGGTCCAAATTACGGACGACGAATGAATCAACTATATCCTGCTCCGGTAATTGAACAAAATAAGACTCAGTACCCACTCGCAAAGGATGAGGTTTGCTACGTCGGTGAAACAGTTGCCGTTGTTATAGCGGATAGCCGGGCGATTGCTGAGGATGCTCTTGCACTAATTAATGTGGAGTATGAAACTCTTTCAGCGGTAATAGACATTCGGGCAGCGCTCGAACAAGATTCTCCGCTAGCACACTCTGATACGGCATCGAACCTGATGGGTAAAATGCGCTCTAAATTTGGTGATATTGAGGATGCATTTAGCAAGTCTGATCATGTGTTTTCCGCTGGTTTTATGCAGCACCGTGGAGGTTGCCATTCCATGGAGACCAGAGGTGTAATAGCCCGTGATGATCCATGGGGGGATGGGCTGACTATATGGACCTCAGCGCAATCACCCTATCTAATCCGAAGAGCTTTGGCTAATTGGTTAGGTGAACCAGAAGAAAGAATTCGAGTAATAGCCCCTGATGTTGGGGGTGGATTTGGACCCAAGGCTGGGTTTTACCCAGAAGAAATCGTAATACCATTGGTATCGAGAATAATGGAGCGTCCAGTCAAGTGGATTGAGGACCGACAAGAGCACTTTGTTTCAACAACCACTCAAAGGGATCAGTATTGGGACCTAGAAGTTGCATGCAATGCAGATGGAAAGATTCTAGGGTTAAAGGGAAAAGTTACCCATGAGAATGGAGCCTATATACCCTATGGCATTCTCTTGCCAAATAGTTCTTTAACACCATTACCAGGAGCATACTCAATTCCGGCCATAGATGTGGGTGTGGATATTATTTTTACAAATACGGTTCCGAACTCACCAGTTCGTGGTGCTGGGCGTCCTTGTGGAATTTATGCTGTAGAACGCATGGTTCAAGTAGTTTCGCGTAAACTCGGCATTGACCCAGCGGTTGTTCGTCGGCGAAATTATGTTCGCCCAGAACAAATGCCATATGAAACGGGTGCTAAACTTCGTGGTGGAGATCCTGTTGTTTACGATAGTGGGAATTATGAGGCGCTACTTGAAAAAGTATTGGAACTCTCGGATTATGAAAGTTTTAAAGATCGTCAGATAGCCGCGCGAAAAGAAGGCCGTTTTTTAGGTATAGGTATTTCTTCGTGTATAGAAGATACAGGGATGGGACCTTATGAAGGTACAACTGTAAGGGTAGAGGCCTCAGGTAAAGTTGTTGTGAAAACTGGGGCAGCCAGTCAAGGGCAGGGCCACCACACAATGATTTCGATGATAGTGGCAGAGAATTTAGGCGTAACGCCAGAGGACATTATTTTTGAATCAGCAGATACTGCTAAGTTTCCTCATGGCATTGGTACAATAGGTAGTCGTGTAGCAGCTAATGTAGCTCCTTCTGCTTTTGATGCAGCCAGTAAGGTTCGAGAAAAAGCGCTTAAATTGGCCGCTGAAATCCTTGAAACTGCTGAAGCTGATCTCGATATAGAGGCTGGTGTTGTTCGCGTTAACGGGGCTCCAGATGTGTCGATTTCTCTGGGTGAACTTGCGGTTAAGTTAACCCCCCCTTCTTCCATGAGGGTTCCAATTGGCTTTGATCCATTGCTAGAAGCCACCTCATTTGAGGGGTCTACTGGTTCGCCAATTGCAAGTGGCTCTAATGTAGCTGAGGTTGAAGTTGATAATGGAACTGGCGAAGTTAAGGTGCTGAGGTATTCGGTGGCTCATGACTGCGGAGTCATGATTAACCCTATGATCGTACATGGACAAATTGTTGGCGGAGTGGTCCACGGTATTGGTAATGCTCTATTTGAGCGTATGATTTATGATAAACAGGGACAACCTTTAACAATGAATTATGGAGAGTATTTACTTCCCTTAGCAAGTGAGATGCCCCGAATTGATGTAACTCATATGGAAACACCCTCTCCTCTTAATTCCTTGGGTGTTAAAGGAGCAGGTGAAGGGGGCACTATACCAGCAGCTGCAGCGGTTGTTGCCGCAATAGAAAATGCTCTGGAGGAGTTTTCGGTAGAGATTGATTATTACCCAGTAGATCCACAATATCTATTAGGTTTAATTGATTCCGGCTCAGCTTCATAAACCTAATAGCCGTTTATCTTAATTATCGGTGTTCTATTTTACCATTCCCTGATAATAGAATAGCGATAGGGCGGGTAGGTTCAAAATAAGAGAGAACTATTACGGCTATTACAGTGAGGGGCACACATAAAAACATACCTACTATTCCCCATATATTGCCCCATAAAGCAAGAGATAGAATAACCACTAGAGGGCTAATGTTTAATGAACTTCCTGTTAGGCGAGGTTCGAGAATACTTCCTATCAAAAATTGGATCAATCCAATACCACCGAGAACAATAAAAAATGGCACAGGTGATGCAAACTGTATTAGCGCTAGCATTGCCGGGAAGATAATGCCTAGCAGAGAACCGACCGTCGGTATGTAGTTTAGAAGAAATATAATAAACCCCCAAAACTCAGCAAAATCGACACCTACAATTTTGAGAATTGCATAACTTATTATGCCTGTAAGTAAACTTGTAAAGGTCTTAATTGCCACATATGTCTGAATCTGCTTCTGCATTCGATTTAGTAGATCTTGTACTTCGTTTCGACGAGTCTTCTCAGGAAATAGTGCCGTTAATTTTTTTTGAAAACCTTTTTGCTCAAATAATAAAAATAAGACATAAATTAAAACTATACCAAAGCTGCCGGCAAAGCTGGCTGTAGCACTAAGGAAACGAGTGGCTAAAGTACGAAGGTCAATTTGTTCAAAAACAGCTGCGATGTCTGGTGGTTTATTGAAGCCTAATATTTCAGATGCCTTAGAAATCAGAACTTCAATATTAGCTTGATAAGTATTAGCAACTAAGCTTACTTGCCCGATATTATCACTGATCAATTCAGCTATAATTGTCAGTCCAATTATAAGGGTGGTGATCGCTAAAGCCATCGATAAAGAAATTGGAATTCGATAAGATCCAAATGGAATAAGATGAAATCCACGTGCTAAGGCGTTAAGCAGGTACCAAATCATTACTGATACTGCTATTGGGATCAACAAGTCCCGTCCTTCTATTAAAAGAACGAATGTAAGGGCTACAACAATTATGGATGAGGCAAACGCGATGGCTTTATTTGACAGTTGCTCGCGCATAAGATCGTCCTTCTTATAATTCTAATGCTAACTTTAACATAAACATATATACTTTGGCTTCATTAACAAAGGATATCTATTTTGGTTTTTCTAAAGAACGTAACTGAAAAATGTTTGGCGTTGTCTTAAGATTATGAAATAAGGGTGTATCAATTTAGTTAAGTATTCAAATAATAAGTTTTAATAGGGAGATTAAACCTTGACGACACATCTAGAAGGTTCGCGCTTAGAAAGAGTAGAAAGAGAAGATTGTCCAGAAGAATATTTAGCTGCTTGGGATGAAATCTTACGTACTCGTGGTATGGATGTAATGCCTAATGTATTCTCTCTTCTTGCCAATAGCCCAGGCGCTATGTCTGTCGTAACACCGGTAGGGGCACATGTAAGATATAATACTGATTTTGATAATTTGCTTCGAGAGTTGGTGATTCTTACTGTCGCACAAGAGTTAAATTGTGAATACGAATGGAAGCATCATTGGCGGGTAGCTGAAAAAGCAGGAGGCACTGACGAATTATTAAAAAAAATAGGTACGATAGAAATTGAATCAGAGCCAAACTCTATAGGAATAGCAGTTCGTTATGCTCGCATGTTAACAAATAATGTGAATATTGATGATAATTTAGTTGAAGCTCTCAAAGAAAGTTTTGGAGTTAGTGGATTTGTAGATCTGACCATCATGATAGGTTATTATGGTATGCTAGCTCGTTTCATAAATACTGCTATTATTCCGGTGGAAAGTGGTTATGAAAATATAACCTTTAACAAGTAAAATTTTAGATTATTTAGCTTAATTAAATTTTATTAAATAGACATTGCAAGGTT
>Ga0209089_10004559_pt1 | contig 11532 bp, 13 predicted proteins | sample ArcticOcean_MG_C_FD_187431 | JGI IMG/M metagenome (GOLD analysis project Ga0209089, IMG submission 187431) | Marine microbial communities from western Arctic Ocean - ArcticOcean_MG_CB2_150 (SPAdes) (version 2) | ecosystem: Environmental > Aquatic > Marine > Oceanic | place: Arctic Ocean: Canada...
CCAACAATTCCAGCTTGATAAAAAGTATACAAAAATACACCAGATGAAGTAGGATCAGATTTTGTAAAACTTAAAACAAGAATAGTAACAAAAACAAAAGTACCAACAGAAGAAACAAGTCTATTTAAAAATCCAGAATCTAATCCCACCATTCTTTTTGAAGCTGCTGCCATTAATCCAATACTAGTAATAATAAGAAAAGTTGCACCACCATTTGTCATAATAAAAACATGCAACCATGTCAATAATCCATCTTCAAAAATAGTGACTTGAGGCATTACACTTCCTCCATTAATTGCAAAATTAACAGAGCTAAACATACCACCAATTACAAAAAAGAATAAGAATATTTTTATAATTGATCTTTTAATTGGACTTCGAATTTCAGAGGGATTAACAGCACGTTGAGTAATTTTAATTCCATAAAGAAGCCCTATGGCCATTGCAGGAAAAAACATCAAATTAATTAAAATTGGGGATTCTTTATTGATAGCATCAATTTGGGGATGAAAGATTAGAAATAGAATAATTGCCAATAATGCAGAGCCAGCAAATAATGTCAATCCAAGATATTTATGGCCAGTTGCCTCAGAGTTCCCATTCCAGTTGTACATTTCATTAAATCATTAGAAAATCATTAAAAACAGAATCAGAAAATGATTTGCTTAAAGCATCAATTCTGTTTACCCTTTTTAATAGAAATTAAATAAAATAGTCATGTGGAAAGGATATTCAATAGTTGGAATAGGGGTAATTATATTCATTTTTGGTTTAATTTTTGATCTTCAGGGACAATCCATAGTAGGTCCAGAATCATCTTTCATGTATGCCAATCCAGATTGGATTACATATGGAATTCAAATAATGATTGGAGGAATAACAATGATTAGTATTGGTAGTGTGTTGAAAATTTTAAAAAAATGATATAGATCAAAAACCGGCAGCTATAGGATCAGTAGGCTTCATAATTTCTCGTAGCAAAATCGTTGCAAAAGAACCTCGAGATAAGGAGAACTCAACATTATTTTGATCAGATGAGTAATCAGAACACTGAATTGCAGCTTGTCTAAATCCACCCTCACTACTAACTTCTTGCATTTCTTTAATGAAAAAATCTTTCGGAGTAATTTCTTCTTGATTCAAAATTTTAGAAATTTGATAATCAAATCTTGTTTTTTTATAATAAGAATAACCAACAAAAGGTAATGAAAGATATTGTTCAACACCATCTTTGAATTTACCAATTATACTTTTAGAATCATAACAAACATCACCAGATTGAGATTCAAATAAATTCTCACCATCTAAAAATGCAGTACTAAGAGATTGGTTAAAAATAAAGGATTGATAGGCTTGAATGTAAAATCTTCTTAATGATAATGGGATTGCACGTATGGCGCGTATGGAATCATCATGTTCAATCATTTCTTTTAAAACAATTCTTTCAATATCCATTTGGGATGGAACTTTATCAAAATATTTTTCATAATTTGCTTTATCAGAAAGTTTTTCACGAATTTCAGTATTTTCTGCAGAGTCATATGTAGAGGTAAATGATAAGATCAAGTCCACTGCTTTACTAAAATCCCTTTGTAAAATGGCCTTTCCAATTAAATGAGTTACAGGTCTTTTTGAACCAAATCTTTGATATCCATAAAAATTTAAAATACAATTATGTTCAGTAAAAGAGGATAGATCATCAAAACAATCAGAAATTTGTATTTTAAAATTATTACCAATCATATCTTTTTTAGATAATGGTTTTTTTGTAAATCCAATTTTTGTAAGAGAGTATTTTTCAGTAGAAAAATCTTCAATAGGTTTACCTTTATGAGGTGAACCAACAAATTGTTCAGTTATAGCAAAAGCATCTTTTAAACCCAGAGATTTTAAGCGAACACCTGTTTTTCGAAATATACCAGATAACGCATGATTAGTATCAATTTTTTTCTTTTTTAATTTGTAAACAGTATAACCAGGTTCATCAGTTATAGAATTTGTTGTATGTTTAGAAAGTAATTCAGATACCTCAAAATCTTCAGGATTTATTCTAATTTTACCTCCAATACCAGAAAATTTTGTAGTGTAGAGAGAGATCCCTATTTGAGAGTCAATATCAGGTATCACTCTATTATCACTGTAAGAAATTTACTAATTGTGATATCTGATAATTGTGCACCAAGTAAAATTTTGTAGGTTCCAGGTATAGCATCATCTGAAGCAGAAATCTCAACATAAACTGCAACAGGATCATCAGAATCTAATTCAAAAATTTCAACAGAATCATAAATAAAATTAACTGTTAGAAAATCATGAGTTGTAGATACAACAGATGAAAATTCCAAGATGTTATTTTTAAATTGTGGAGACACTATAAAATTAAAATTAGCAGAATCCCCAGGAAGAAAATTTAAAGTATCATATTCAAATTGAATTTCAATAGGTAATGAAACAGAAGTATCGACCACACCAATTTTATTTTCTACCCATTCAGTAAACCAAATTTTCTCATTATATATGGTAAAATCAAATATTTGTGCAATACCACAATCATCTAAAACTTTAACACCAGAATCACAGTCACCCCAATTAGGATTTTTTGAAGGTACATGATATTCTATAAGAGATTGTGTTTTTGGATCCATTACAGAAATATTATTTGCAGTTTGTTCATTAAATACAAGTCGTCCTTGATCATCATTTTCTATCCAATAGGGTCTAGATATAGGAGATTTGATTATGCCCGTTTGATTACCATACGTCTCAAAAATAGGATCTGAAGTTACATATTGAATAAATTGTTCAGAAGAAGGATCAAAATTAAAGAAAGATGATGAAGTTGTATCTACTATCCAAAGTGTGCCATCATCAGAGAAGGTAATTCCATTTGGAGTAAGTAATTGTACAGGTAATGCATATGCACTAATGAAATCAACTAAAGGTAAAAATTGTTCACCAGAATTAGACACAGCGTTAAGATAATCATTTTGATTAAACTTAACTAAAAATCCACCCTGTTGGAATAACCAATTAGTATACCAAATGTTATCATTTACATCCAAAGCAAAATCAGCAGTTACAGAATCATCAAGTGCGGATGGAATACTAAGATAATTAATTTCAGTATCAGATAGATTAATATCTAAAATAGTAAGTTTGTTTCCAGTAAAATCATTAATTATAATTTGAGATCCTTCAATACTTAATTTTTGAGGTAAAGAATTACCATCAGAAGGATAAGAAAGTCGTTCATATGTTTCATCAATAGTTGAAAATTTCCAAATAGAATCATATGTTTCATCAGTAAACCAAACTGAACCATCAGGTGCATAATCAATTCCCCACATCATCGAACGACCACCATCAGGCCATGTGGGATTATCATATTCTGTAAATATTTCAGTAGTAGGATCAAATTTTGCAATATTACCAGTGTTAGTTTCAGCAAACCAGACATTACCATCATAATCAGATACAATAGCTAAAGGATTACTACATTCTGTTGGAATTAAATATTCTTGAACATACTTAGTGGACTTAGGATCCCCACCAGAACTACAAAATGTAGTTCTTTGATCTTCGGGAAAATTATCAGATGGAGTTCCAGTTAGCATTACATCGGAGTTATCTTCAGCAGGAGCTATCATGCTAGATAATCCAAATCCAGAAGTCACCATGATTCCACCAAAAAATAAAACAACTAACAAGCCCTTCTTCTTCATATTTGAAAAAATATCTATCTGTGTTATATCTCATTCCAAAAAAAATATCTAAAGTAATTTAAGATCACCAGTAATTTTATCAATTAAATTTTCAGGTGCAGGGCCAATTGATATACACGTTGTTGTACCAGGAGCTAATTGGGTATGTCCAGCATCAGAAACTTCAGACCAAGGGAGATTCAAATCAATAGCATGCCTTTTTACTTCTTGTAATTCCTTAATTCCAGAAACTTTTACAACTACTTTTTCTTGACCACCCCACCATTCAGACCACCATTCAGGATGAGATTTTCTAACATGTTCAGCACCAAGAACACATGCATGACCTACTTGTGCAGATATCTTGCCTTTTCCCATATCAAGATCAGTTCTAACTACAATTACCTGCTTAATGTCCCCCATGATATTATCAATAATAGGCATAATGAAAAACTTTGGAATTAAATAATTGACAAAGAACCAAAATCTGTGTACTATGATGTAATAATTGCAGGAGGAAGTGTTGCAGGTTTATTATCTGCCAGAGAAATAGCTGCAAAAGGATTTTCAGTATTAGTAATTGAAGAAGATTATGAAATAGGTACACCTGAACATTGTGGTGGACTAGTTAGTATTGCAGGTTTAGAAGAACTAGGAATAATACCATTTAGAAAAACTTTTGACCATATGATAGAATCTGCAAAAATTACATCACCAAATGGAAATAGTTTTACAATTAATTCAAAAAAACAAAAAGTAGTAGAAATTAGCAGAAGAGAGTTAGATAAACAAATTGCATTTCAAGCTCAAAAAAATGGAGCAGTCATCAAAGTTAGAACAAGTTTTCAAGAAATTACAGATACAGGAATAAGAACCAATGAAGAAAAAATTGAATGTAAAATTTTTGTTGATGCCAGAGGAGTATCATCATTAATACATAAAGATAGAACAGGAATTTTATCATCTGCACAATATGAAATTTATGCAGATTGGATAAAAAAAGGAAAGGTAGAAGTAATTTTTGATCAAGAAAAATATCCAGGATTTTTTGCATGGATAATTCCATCAAATGAAGGAAAAGGAAAAGTAGGAGTAGCAGGAAAGGGAATTAACGTATCAGAGGCATTAGATTCAATTCTGAAAAAGAAAGGAAAATTTTCAACTATTAGAAAAATATATGCACCAATTTGGATTAAGGGCCCAATTGAAAAATTTGTAGAAGGTAAAACAGTAATCATAGGTGATGCAGCAGGACAAGCAAAGCCAACTACAGCTGGTGGAATTTTTACAAGTGGTATGGGCGGAGTTTATGCAGGACAAGCAATAGCTAAATTTTTAAAAACAAATCAAATTTTAGATCTTCAAGATTATCAAAAAAAATGGACTGATAGATTTGGAAAAGAATTTGAAAAACAATCACTTGCAAGAAAAACATTAGAAAGAATAGATAATCAAACAATCAATAAATTATTTGAATCAATAACTCCAGAAATAATTAATGACATTTCAGAAAAAGATGATTTTGATTTTCATACAAGTTCAATCATAAAACTACTAGGGATTAAGGGTTCACTAAAAACAGCTCAAATACTAATCAGTGCAGAGCTCAAAAAAATATTGAAATAAAAGAAACATAAATTCTAAGCAAGGTATAAATGATGTTTACAGAAAATTTGAGCATGTCATCTACCATATCATTACCAACATGTAGTTGCTGTAATAGATCAATTATGCCAGGAGATAAATCTGTAAAATTCAATTGCCCAAATTGTGGGGTGGATCTTATTTGGAGGTGTCAAAGTTGCAGAGATGCAGCAAGAAATTACACTTGTTCTTCATGTAATTTCCAGGGACCATAAAAAAATGACTGATATAGTATTGATAGCAAAAATTCTTCCAACAGGAATGGATGTAGATTTAGATAAATTAGCAGAATCTGTTAAATCATCACTAAAAGAAGGAATCATAATGAAACGACATGCAAAAGAACCATTAGCTTTTGGATTAGAATGTGTAAAAGCTGAATTTGTATTAGAAGATAGAGAAGGACAGATGGATTCACTAGAAGATACGGTTAGATCGGTTGATGGTGTCAGTGAATTTGAAGTACTTAACATGAGCCGCAATTAACTTGACAGGAAATAAGTGATTTTTTGGTCCGCAAAGAAGAGCCTTTGCAAATGAGGATTGGGGAAGCAAAACAAAGAGACGTTGGTAAGAAACGTGCCAGGGTAGGTCCTGAAGCAATGGGTTTTCTAAAAGCAGATCCAGGAGACATTATTGAAATAATGGGTTCAAGAACTAGCTGTGCAATTATTTGGCCAGTAGATGAAGATGAAAAATTTCCAGATATAATTAGAGTTGATGGACAAACAAGAAAAAATATAGGAGGAACACTAAACGATATTGTAAAAATTAGAAAAGTTGTATCAAAAATTGCAAAAATAATAACATTAACGCCATTAAATGATTCAGTCATAGTAGATAAAGAATTTACAGATTTTGTAAAAAATAGACTAAAAGGATTACCAATTACACATGGAGATGAAATTGCTGTAATGATTTTAGGAAATTCCATGGATTTCAAAATTACAAAAACAGTACCAAAAGGAGTACTCAAAATAGACAAAACAACTGAATTGTGTATTTCAACAGAAACAACCATTGATAGAAAAGTTAGAGTAACATATGAAGAAGTTGGAGGATTAAAAGAAAAAACTAAAGCAATGAGAGAGATTGTAGAATTACCATTAAGACATCCAGAATTATTTACAAGATTAGGTGTAGAACCACACAGTGGAATTTTACTTTATGGTCCACCAGGATGTGGAAAAACATTACTTGCAAAAGTTTTTGCAAGTGAATCAGAAGCTAACATGTTTCCAATTAACGGTCCAGAAATTATGAATAAATATTATGGTGAAACAGAAGCTAAGTTAAGAGATATTTTCAAAGAAGCAAAAGATAACTCTCCAAGCATAATATTCATTGATGAAATTGATGCCATTGCACCAAAAAGAGAAGAGGTTTACGGTGATGTTGAAAAAAGAGTAGTGGCACAATTATTAGCATTAATGGATGGACTCACAGATAGAGGAAACGTTATCGTATTAGGAGCAACCAATAGACCAGATAGTTTAGATCCTGCTCTCAGAAGACCAGGAAGATTTGATAGAGAATTTGAAATTACTGTACCCAACGAAGATGAAAGATATGAAATTTTGCAAATTCATACACGAGGAATGCCAATCAACGAAAATATAGATCTAAAAGATCTATCATCAGAACTACACGGATACACAGGAGCAGACATAAAATCACTATGTAGAGAAGCAGCTATGAAATCAATCAGAAGATACCTACCAGAAATTGATCTTGAAACTGAAAAAATTTCATCTGAAGTTTTACAATCAATGCAAATTAAATTGATTGATTTTTACGATGCAATGCACGAAGTGGTTCCCACAGCAATGAGAGAATTTTATGTAGAAAGACCAAAAGTATGGTGGCATGACGTAGGAGGTTTAGAGGAAATCAAAAAAACGCTAACAGATAATTTAATCACGGCAATAAAACAACCAAGTAAATTTACAAAAATGGGAGTTAAACCACCAAAAGGAGCTTTAATTTACGGTCCACCAGGATGTGGAAAAACATTACTTGCAAGAGCAGTGGCAACAGAGACTGGAGCAAATATGATTTTAGTCAGAGGTCCAGAGATTCTTTCAAAATGGGTTGGAGAATCAGAAAAAGCAGTGAGAGAAATATTTAGAAAAGCAAAAGCATCATCACCATGTGTAGTAATTTTTGATGAATTAGACGCATTGGCCAAATTAAAAACAGGCGAAAGTGGTGCAGGTGAAACAATTCTAAGTCAATTATTAACAGAAATAGAAGAAGGTACATCTTCACGAGTTGCAGTAATTGGAATTACAAATAGACCAGACATCATAGATAATTCATTATTAAGAACGGGCAGATTAGACCTTGTTCTATATGTCTCACCACCAGATGAGAAAGGAAGATTAGAAATCATCAAAATTTTAACAAAAAAAATGCCATTAACTAATGATGTTAAATTACAAGAAATTGCAATTGCAACACAAAGTTATACGGGTGCAGATTTAGCAGCATTATGCAGAGAGGCAGCAGTACATGCAATGAGAAATAACTCATTAAAAATATCTAGTAAGGATTTTGCAATTAGTTTAAAACAAGTAAAACCATCAATCACCAAAGAAGTAGATCAGTGGTATAACAGTATAAGAGAAAGTATATCTAACGTGGTACCCAAGATAGGAGATAAAGCATTCTACGGTTAATCATGGCAATCCCACTACGAAATATATTATATGATAAAATTAAAGAAGTAAATTCATTAACAGATGTTGAGCTCTACAAAAGCTTAACAAAAGAGGGATTAATCTTACCAGAAGATAAATTTAACAAATTACTTTTGGATTTAGAAATTTTGGGCCTCATCAAAGTAGCATGGTTTACAAAAGATGAACGTAGAATAGAGATAGTAGTGATTGAAAAAAAAGAAGACCCAATTGAAAAACAAAATAAAGAAATAATGGAAAAAGATTATGAAGCAAGTTTTCCAGGATTAGACAAATAATTAAAATCTAATAATTAAATTAAAGGAATATGAAATGCTGCATCCAATGCAACTGCAACAAAAATTATAGTCAAATAAGGTGCAGTTACTTTGTATGCTTTCCAAGCAAATGCAGATGTAGGAGTTTTTGTTAATTTGTAATGATATACAAGCATCAAACCACCAGATATGGATGCAATTACAGTATAAACAATTCCCAGCCCATCAGGAATTAATACAAGTAGTAAAGAATATGGAATCAATATCAAAGTATTACCCAAAATAAATTTAGAAGTTTTTTGCATTCCAATTACAACAGGCAACATAGGAATTTCAGCTTGTGCATATTCGTCCTTAATTTTCATTGCAAGACACCAAAAGTGAGAAGGAGTCCAGACAAATACCAAAAATCCAACTAAAAAGCCTAACAAATCCATACTACCAGTTGCAGCTGACCATCCAGCCCAAGCAGCGGCACTACCAGCAATTCCACCAATTACAATATTAGAAGTGTATCTACGTTTTAGCCAAGCTGTGTAAATTATCACATAAGAGAATATTCCCACAGCAATGAAGAAAGCAGATAATGCATTTAATGCAAAGAAACCATAAATTACAGATATACAACTTACAGTCAAACCATATAACAAAACATTGGATGCAGTCATTCGTCCAGATGGAATAGGTCTAGTACTAGTTCTAGTCATTTTAGGATCAATGTCTCGATCATAATAGTGATTTAATGCACTAGATCCTGCAGATGCCAAAGCCCCTGCCACTACAATATGCAAATAATCAAGATATTCAAGAGAGGGTGAACCAGAAACTAACTTACTTGCAGCATACATGGATGTAACTGCAGTAATTACTAAAAGAACAACAATTCGTGGTTTTGATATTTCGATTATTTCATTAATTCCCAATTTACTCTACACAATTGCAAAGCCATTTTATTCCTTGTTGTATATCAATTATATTTCAAAAGGAATAAGTATCTCACTCCTACCAGCTAATTTTAATGAGTAATTGGGACCTAATGATGCCAGGAATGGGTCTTACCGGTATCGGATTGGCTGGTCTCATACTAGCATATGCAGGAATTGCACATACATTCATCGATGGAATGCATGCCTTAACTGGTCTTACCATGTTTGTAGGATTAATTTTCTTATCAGTAGGTATCTTAGATGGCGGTATTTCGACAAGCAAGAGAGCCAAAATAACGACTTTAGTAATTGTAGCAATATCACTAGGATTTGGAATTTATGCATTAATTACTATGAATACTTCAGACTTTACACTTACAGTAGTACTAATTTTACTAGCAGTTGCACTTCCAGCATTAGCAATTGGATATCTTGCAATGAAAAAACCAGGAAGCGTTAAACCAATAGGACTAGTGCTTGGACTTGCAGTAGCTAGTGCAATGGTAATTTGGATTTCAGCAGGAGCAATGAATTCAGATAATGCAGAAATATCTGAAGAAAGTACAGATGAGAAAGCAGCTGAAGGATTAACAGTAATGCCAATTTTTGCAATTGAAATTATTAAAGATTCAGCTCAAGAAGGAAATCCAGATTACAGTCCAGATAGAGCAATAACAATACAAGGGCATACAGTTGAATGGGAAAATGTAGATGTTGTGCCACATACAGTTACTAGTGCAGCAGATTATGGAGAAACATTTGATTCAAGTTTAATTAGCGCAGGAGAAACATTCAGTTTAGATACTACTAATTTAGAAATAGGTGAACACGAATACTTGTGTATAATTCATCCTTGGATGACTGCAACGTTAATTGTAGAAACTCCAAAAGAAGCAACTAAAATTATGATTCCAGAAGGAGCTGCAATTCCAGAAGATGGAAAAATATTCTACAATCCAGAAATAATCAACATTTCAACTGGAACAACAGTTGAATGGGAAAATCAAGATAATGCAATGCACACAGCAACATCAGGTAGTCCAACAGGAGGAGATGATGGAATGTTTGATTCAGATATATTATCCATGGGAGACATGTATCAATTTACATTTATAGATGCAGGGAATTATGATTATTATTGTATATTACATCCGTGGATGATTGGAACTGTTAACGTAGAATAGATTTGCAGAAAATTATTCTCTCAAAATTACAGCAAAAAATTCTCTTAGACCACACTTGCAAAGAAGAACCAAATGAAGCATGTGCAATTTTATACGGAAATAAGATTGAAGAAGAAAACATAGTGAAAGAGATATGGTTAACAAATAATAGCAATCCATCCCCAATAGAATTTACATTATCAGCCGAACAAACTTGGGAAATGGATCAAAAGCGCAAAGAATTGAATTTAGAAATTATTGGAATTTTTCATTCACATCCAAAAGGAGATGCATTTCCTTCAAGTACAGATAAAAAATTTATGCAAAATAACCCATATGTATGGATTATTTATTCAGGAATTAACAAAAACTTTAGAGCATTTATTCTTGAATCAGATAGTGTAGAAATTCAAATTGAAGAAGAGTAATACATGCCTAAATGCAATAATATAGAATCATCTTTGGGATTAAATATCCCCTTTTTTAATAAAAAACATGGAAATTCACGTATACGACACTTATGTCAAAGCAGCAGATGGTCACACCATGCACTTTGATGTAATTACTGGTGAAAAAGATCATCCTAAAGCCATTGAATTTGGCAAAGAATGGTTAAAAGAGATAGGTGAAGCAGAAGCAGAAATGACACAAAATGAATGTACATTCTGTCACTCACAATCTTGCCCAGAGCCTGTAGAACAGGCAATTAAGGAAAAAGGCTATTTCATTCAAAAGATGGAAGGTTGTCCTTAAACATTTTTTTCTTTTTAAAAAATAATATTTTTTTAGATAGAGTTTCCATAGTTACTGTATGGATAAAAACAAATATGCTAAATGGACAATAGATGGAGATAAAAAAACAGAGTGGATTTGTGGTTGTTTTCAAACAACAGATAATTATTTTAAGTTCTGTGACACACATAATCAAACTTTACAAAAAGCAATTCAAGCTCAAATTGATGAATTGGATATGACGTTGATTGTTGAAGAAGATAATTAGATTGCAAGTATTGCGACAAATGCAGATACAAAGACAATTGCTATTGTGTTTAGTAATTTAATGACGGTGTTTAGTGCAGGTCCTGCAGTGTCTTTGTATGGGTCACCAATAATATCACCAACTACTGCAATTTTATGAATTT
>Ga0209089_10004562_pt1 | contig 11525 bp, 10 predicted proteins | sample ArcticOcean_MG_C_FD_187431 | JGI IMG/M metagenome (GOLD analysis project Ga0209089, IMG submission 187431) | Marine microbial communities from western Arctic Ocean - ArcticOcean_MG_CB2_150 (SPAdes) (version 2) | ecosystem: Environmental > Aquatic > Marine > Oceanic | place: Arctic Ocean: Canada...
CAAGTTTTTTGAGTCTTCCCTCAAATTTAGTCTGCGCCTCCTTTTCAAGATTCACGATCGTGGTGAACGGACGGTTTTGGTTTCGACTGCGGATGTTGATCAATGTGTCGTCGCCAAAGTGATCGACGAGATTTTGCACGAACGTGATGTTCTCGCTGATGCGGAAGCGTTGCTGCATGATGAAATGGTCATCGACGAGAATGTCCGTATCGCCGATGAGGCAGACGTGGTTATCTTCCTTGGACTCGGTCAGATGTTCAGTGGAAGCGGGCTTGGTTGCGCCGGGTTCCGACGAACCGGCATCTTCGGTGGCCGGTTTGCCATTGGGAAAGGCAGTCGTGAATTTGCCGCCAAGTTTCAATGCCAGTGTGTATTTTTTGGTGCTGCCGGGTTTGCCGTCTTCGCTGCCGGTCAGGAACGAGTCCATGATCTTGTCTCCGTTAAACTGCGAGGACATACCATCGACCAGCTTGGCTTGCTCGGAGCTAGTGATCAACTCGGTGACCTTCAAGCCGGTGGCCACATTGCTGGTATCGAAACTGCCCGCATACGGGAGTCGAAGCGTGCCGAGATCGCGGGTGACGACTTCATCCAGGTTTAGCGCATTGCGGTTCAATGCGAGGTAGGCCGGCTGCATGCGTCCCTGGGCAATTGGGTCGCGTGGGTTCAGTCGGTAATTGAAGTCGGCGACGACTTGGGTGTTGTCAAACGGAACGCCCCACTTGGCGAACAGGCGGTTCAGGTTGGAGCCGCCGCCCAGACCCGGGATGCGCATTTGCGGGTTTTGCTGGCCGGAATCGTCGCGCTGGGCGAGGGGATCGACAAAGGCGATCAACTTGCCGCCGCGCAGGACGAACTGGTCGATGGCGTACTCGGTGGCTTCCGAGATATTTTTTGGGTGAATGACCAGCAGGACGTTCACCGTCGCGGGGATTTCCGTGGCGGCCGGGTCGATCTGCTCCACAGTGAAATCGCGCTGCAACTGTTGGAGGAAATACCACGGTGGCTGTTGCTGGCTGCGGTTGAGCATGGCCATCGGGTTGGAGGGATCCGGGCCGCCCCAGATGTTGAGACTGCTCATAACGCCGACGATTTGCCTTTCCTCCTTCAACTCGAGGACGTTCTTCATGGCACGGGAAATGTCGTACTCGAGGTTGGTCGAGCGGGACGGGTCGAGCACCGGGATGACCTCTGTGTTGTCGAGGTAGCTGATGGCCATGCCGATGTAAAAGGCGTTGTTGAGCAACCGGATACCGTCGTTGACAGCCAGTTCCTCCGCGTCGGTGTCGCGGCGCGGGTTAATCTTTTGCAACTCGAGATTACCGCCGGCGTAAGCCTTGTATTGGTCGAGCAGATCCGCCACTCGAGTGCCGTGTTCGTTCACGACGACTGGCACGCCTTTCTCGCCCCGCGTGAGATAAAAGCGGATCTCGAGCGGGCTGGACTCGTTATCGCCCCCGCGCTCCTTGGCCAAGCCGTCGAGCAGTTCCTTCGAGCCCTTGGACAGGGTGAACAGGTTGCCCTCGGTCAGGTCGGCCTTCATCTTGAACTGGGCGGAGATGGTGTTGAAGGCGATCACGCACAGCAGAATCAGCAGCGCGCCGCCGACGGAGTTTAGAAAAACCGCATACTTGCTTTCTTTTTTCATGACTAAATTTTCAGGGTTGATTGGTTACGCGCGCAGCCCGCGGATGATGACACTCGTGGCGAACAGCGGGAAGCCGATCACCGACAAAAAGTAGATCACCGTGCGGCTGTCGATCTGCCCGTTGTTGAACTGCTCAATGCCGGGCATCACGCTGAAGGCGGCGACGAACTCGACCACCGAGCGCGGCGCCAGCGTCTCGACGACATCCGTCACCGGCGGCCAGCCGCACAGCACGAGGAACAGGCAGATTACCACCGAGAGAATGAAGCTGATGACCTGGTTGCGAGTGAATGCCGAGGTCATGCTGGTGATGGAGAGGTACGCGCCGGCCAGGAAGAAACTGCCGATGTAACTGGCGACGATGACGCTGTTGTCGGGGTCGCCGAGGTAGTTCACGGTGATCCAAATCGGGAACGTCATCACCAGCGCCAGTGTCAGGAATATCCATGAGGCGAGAAACTTGCCAACGATGCAGTGCCACAGTGAAATGGGCAGGGTCAGCAGCAGTTCCATGGTGCCCTGTCGGCGTTCCTCCGACCAAAGCCGCATGCCGACCGCCGGCACGAGGAACAGGTAAATCCACGGGTGCCACATGAAAAAGGGCTGTAGTGTCGCTTGGTTTCGATCCATGAATTGACCGATCAGGAACGTGAACGCTGCGGTCATTAACAGGAAAATCACCAGAAACACATAGGCCACCGGCGAGTTGAAGTAACCGGCCAGTTCCCGTTTTGTGATGGTCCAAATACTTTTCATTGTAGGTTAAATTATTGGGGTTTTGTGTCGGACAGGGTGATGTTGCGGAAGACGTCGTCCAGGCGCCCCTCCTCCTTCTTGATTTCGTTGACCTTCCAGTTGTTCTGCGCGGCGATGGCGAAGATCGCTTGGCCAAGTTCTCCGTCAGCACCGGCTTTCTTCGGGAAGACGCGGGCGACGACGGTCGGTGCCTTGTCGATCATGATGGTGACCTTGGCTGACTGAATGACGGAGCCAAGCCTGTCGCGCACCGCACTAGCTTCGGTCCCGTTGATGGAGACGACGTACGAGTTGGACAACTCGGACTTGGCCTTGAGTTCCTCCGGCGTGCCGTTGGCGACGATTTTGCCCTGGTCGATGATGATCGCCCGTGTGCAGGCGGCCTCGACCTCCTCGAGAATGTGTGTGGAGAAAATGATCGCCTTGGACTGGCCCATGCGGCGGATGAGCGAGCGCACCTCGTGCTTTTGGTTGGGGTCGAGGCCGTCGGTCGGCTCGTCCATGACGAGGATGTCCGGGTCATGAATGATCGCCTGCGCGAAACCGGTGCGATGCCGGAATCCCTTCGAGAGCGTGTCGACGCTTTGATGGCGAACCGACTTGAGGAAGCACATGTCGATGGCGCGATCGATCGCCTTGGCCTTGTCCGCGCCGTTGATGCCGCGCACCTCGGCGCAAAAACCAAGGAAGCCCTCGACGGTCATGTCCGTGTAAAGCGGCGCACTCTCCGGCAGGTAGCCCATCAGGCGCTTGGCCTCGATCGGTTTTTCCGTCACGTCGTGGCCGCCGACTTTCACCACGCCCGCCGTGGGGGGAATGTAGCCGGTGATCATTCGCATGGTAGTGGATTTGCCGGCACCGTTCGGCCCAAGAAAGCCCAGAATCTCCCCCCGTTCCACGGAGAACGAGACATCGTTCACGGCGTTCTTTGGCCCGAAAGCCTTGCTCAGGTTCTCGACTTTTATCATTTCTATTTGTTGGTGTGGGAACGCTTGGCCAATCGCTTGGCCGGTCGGGCATTCTAATTGGCCCGATTAATTCCCTGTTTCCCAAAAAAGGGCCGGAAAGTGTACCCCACCTGTCAAGGGGTTTCGCCCCGTACGACGCCAAAAACCGGCAATTGTTCAAAATACCCGATATTGTCCAAACTGCGCTACATCCCGAGCAAACGCTCATGCTCGACGATGACGAAGCGATCCGTCATGCAGGCGAGGTGATCGCAGATGGCACGCTGCAGCCCGTGCCCGGGAATCAGCGACTGCACAAATTCGCCCATCGCCTCCGGGTGTTGCTCGTAATAGTGGAACAATTCCCCGAGCAACGTGGTCGCCCGCTTGTGCGGCTCATGGACGATGCTGTTATAGTAGAGGTTCTCGTAAAGGTAGGCGCGCAGTTTCAGGTTGGCTTCGTGCCGGTTCGCGCTGTAGGCGACGAGCGGCTTGGCTTGGGCGCGGACTTCGTCGGCCGATGCCACGCCGGCTTTGGCGATGTTGCCCTCGGTCGTGTGGACGACGTCGTGCACCTGGTCGTCGATCAGGCAGCGGATGATGAAATAGTGCCGGCACTCGTCCGCCAAGTCGCCGTGCTCCGAGCGCATGCGCCCGGAGGCGTCCCGCCAAAAGTCGATGTCTCGCTCCAGTTGTTCCTCGGTGAGCAGGCCGGAGTCGAGTCCGTCGTCGAGGTCGTGGCTGTAGTAGGTGATCTCGTCGGCGAGGTCGGCCACCTGGGCCTCGAGCGAGGAGTGGTGAAACTCGGTGGCCGCTTGGCCAAGCGGCGGCTCGGGCGCGGTGTCGTGCTTGGCCAGGCCCTCGAGTGTTTCCCACGTGAGGTTCAAGCCGGGGAAGGCGGGATACTTATGCTCGAGTAACTCCACCACCCGGCGGCTCTGTTTGTTGTGCTCGAAGCCGCCGTGGTCGCGCATCAGGTCGTCGAGCGCCTGTTCGCCGGAGTGGCCGAACGGGGAGTGGCCAAGGTCGTGGCCAAGCGCGATCGCCTCGGTGAGATCCTCGTTGAGTCGCAACGCGCGGGCGATGTTCCGGGCGATGGCGGCGACCTCCATCGTGTGTGTCAGCCGTGTGCGTAGGTGGTCGCCGCTGCCGCTCAAGAAAACCTGTGTCTTGCAGTCGAGTCGCCGAAAGGCCCGGGAGTGGATGATCCGATCGCGGTCGCGCTGGTATTGTGTGCGCCACTCCGGAGGCGGCTCGTGGACGTTTCGGCCCCGTGAATAGACGCTAAACTGTGCATAAGGTGCGAGGGCATCGCGCTCGCGGGACTCGAGTTCTTCGCAGTTGCAGGGCATCCTTTATCGGGCCACATCGGCGGTGCTCTCCGCACGGATGGAGCCGAGCACCTCGCTGGCCGGGGCGCCGCGCAACTCGTAAGTCCGCAGGATGACTTCCTCGATGAGGTTGTTCGGGCAGGAGGCGCCGGCGGTGATGCCGACGGTGAGTTCGCCCTCGAGCGGCAGCCAGTTCTCGGTGATGACCATCTCTTGTTTGTGCTGGAGGAAATGATTGAGCCGTTCCGCCGACTCCATTTCGCTGACGTCCTTGATGAAATAGGTTGGCAGCTTTTCCTCGCCCATCTCGGCGAGGTGCGACGTGTTGGACGAGTTGTAGCCGCCGACGACCAACAGCAAATCCATCGGGCGGCTGAGCAGATCCCGGAGGGCGTCCTGCCGATCCTGTGTTGCGCCGCAAATGGTGTCGAAGTAGCGGAAGTGCCCGGCGATGGCATCTTCGCCGTGCTTCTCAACCATCGCCGCCCGGAGCCGGCGCTGCACCTCCTCGGTTTCGCCGCGCAGCATGGTGGTCTGGTTGGCCAAGCCGATGGCACCGAGGTGTTTGTCCGGTTCGAAGCCATCGGAGTAGGCGCCATCGAACTTCTTCAGGAACGCCTCGCGGTCGCCGCCACGGGTGATGTAGCGGCAAACGTAGTCCGTATCGTCGAGGTCAAACACAACGAGGTAGTGGCCGTTTTCGTACGCCTTGGCCTGCGAGCTGGTGGCCTTGGTTTCCTCGTGCCACGCCTTGCCGTGGATGATGCTGGTGACCTGGTCGCGGGCATTTTGGCGAACGCGTTTCCAAACACTCATCACGTCGCCGCAGGTGGCGTCGATGATCGTGCAGCCTCGTTCATTGAGGAGATCGGTTACTCCGACCTCCGTGCCGAACGCCGGGATCACCACCGGGTCGCCCTTGCCGAGGTCATCGATGTTGGCGGCCTGGTGGCTACCGGAAAGAAAAGTCAGCCCCATGTTGCGAATCTGCTCATTGACATGCGGGTTGTGAATAATCTCTCCGAGAATGTAGACCGGCTGTTCCTTGGGGAAATGCCGCCTCGCGGCGTAGGCCAGGTCGATCGCCCGCTCGACGCCGTAGCAAAAACCGAACTCCTTGGCCAAGTGGATGCCGGTGTTACCATACGCGAAGGTGCAGCCATTGGCACGGAGGTGCTCGACCAGTTCGCTGCGGTAATGCATCACGACCTCGGCCTTGACCTTCTCCATGATGTCCGGCCGGCGGACGTTGATTCGCTTTGGTTTTTCTGCGCTCGACATCACGCGGAGTGTCCCACCAACAGGGCGCTCTTGGCAACGGAATTAACCGGCCAACCAAGCGAGGATGGCCTTCTGGGTGTGCAGCCGGTTTTCGGCCTGGGTGAAAATCGTGTCGGCGTGGGTCTCGAACGTTTCCGCGTCGATCTCTTTGCCTCGATAGGCGGGGAGACAGTGCATCACCAGCGCGTCCGGCTTGGCCAGGCACATCAACCCGCCGTTGATCTGGTAACCGGCCAGCTTGGCCAAGCGCTCCTCCGCTTCCGCTTCCATCCCCATCGACACCCAGACGTCGGTGTAAACCATGTCCGCTCCCTTGACGGCAGCGCGAATGTCTTCCGTGCAGGAAATGTTTCCGCCGGCCTTGGCCAGGGTCTCCGCGCTTGGCTGGAACTCCGCCGGCGCAGCGATGCGCAACTCGAAGTCCAACGCCGCCGCCGCGTGCACCCACGAGACCGGCACGTTGCACGCGCCGTCGCCGACGTACGTGACCACCCTGCCTTGGATCGGCCCGCGCAATTCCTGAAACGTAAAAATGTCCGTCAAGATTTGGCACGGATGCTCGTCGTCGGTCAGCGCGTTGATGGTCGGGATGCCCGAGTACTCCGCGAACTCCTCGACGTCCGCCTGCGCGAAGGTGCGGATAATCGCCCCGTGCACCATCCGGCCGAGAACGCGCGCGGTGTCCTTAATCGGTTCGCCGCGGCCAAGCTGCATGTCGTTCGCGTTGAGAAACATCACCGAGCCGCCGAGTTCGCGGATGCCGACCTCGAACGACACCCGTGTGCGCGTCGATGACTTGGTGAAAATCATCGCCCACGTCTGCCCGTCAAGCGGCTTGATTTCGTCGGCACCGCGCTTGGCCTTGATGGCTTCCGCCGAGGTGAGGATTTTTTCCATCGCCTCCCGCGGCATGCCTTCGAGTTTCAACAGGTGTTTCATTCAATTACCTTCTGGATGGTTTGTTCAAACAGTTCGAGACCGGCTTGGGCCTCTTCTTGCGTCAAGTTGAGTGACGGCAAAAAACGGATGACCGACGAGCCGGCCGGGATGGTCAGCAACCCTGCCTCGTGCAGGGCAAACACCCACTGCACCGACGCCGGTTTGCTGTTATCGAACGAGGCGAAGCCGCCGACCATCTCGATGCCGATCATCAAGCCAAGCCCGCGAACTTCTCGGATGGCCGTCGGATATTTCTCCCGTAGCCTAGCCAGTTCATCGAGGAAAAATTGGCCGAGCGCTCGGGCGTTGGCGGCCAAGCCGTCGCGGTCGATCACCTCGAGAATCTTGTTTGCCACCGCGCAGGCCAGCGGGTTGCCGCCGAATGTCGAGCCGTGCGTTCCCGGGCCGAGCACGTCGGCGTGCTTCTCGGAGATCCACACCGCACCCATCGGGAAACCGCCGCCGAGCGCCTTGGCCATGCCGACGGCATCCGGCAAAAAGTCACCGATTTGATCGCCGAGTATCGCCTGAAAACTTTGAAACGAGCCGGTGCGAAAATGCCCGCACTGCACGCCGTCCCATAGCAGCAGCAGGTTGTGTTCGTCGCAAAGTGCGCGCAGCCCAAGCAGGTATTCCGCCGACACGGGCCGGATGCCGCCTTCGCCTTGGATGCCCTCGATCATCACCGCCATCGTGCCTGGCGTGATCGCCGAGCGTACGGCGTCAATGTCGTTGTACGGCACGTGCGCGAATCCCTCGAGCAGGGGAGCGAACCCGTCCTTCAGTTTTTTTTGCCCGCTCGCCGAGATGCCTGCCATCGTCCGGCCGTGAAATGAGTTTTCGGCGGTGATAATTTCGAACCGGCCCTCCGCCTGGCCAAGCCGCCGCGCCAGCTTGAACATGACCTCCGACGCCTCCGCGCCGCTATTGCCGAAAAACACCCGGCCCGCGCCGAGGCGCTTGGCCAAGTTTTCCGCAAGTTGCGCTTGGCCCTCGAAGTGGTAAAAATTAGTGCAGTGCATCAGCTTGGCCGACTGCTCCGCGAGCGCTTGGGCGATCTCTGCGTTGGCGTGGCCGAGGCAGTTCACCGCGATCCCGCCGCCGAGGTCGAGGTAGCGTTTGCCGTCGGTGTCCCACACGTAGGCGCCTTCGCCGCGATCGAGCGTGATTGGGAACCGCCCATAAGTCGGGGCGACGAATTGCTTGAAGCGTTCCATAATTTCCTGGCTCATCGTCCCACAATCTCCGTGCCGACTCCGGCGTCGGTAAAAATCTCCAACAGCAGCGAGTGGCTCAACCTGCCGTCGATGAAAAAAACCTTTTCGACTCCCGCCGCCACCGCCGTTACGGCGCTGTCCACTTTCGGGATCATGCCTTTCGAGATCACGCCGCCCGCCTTGAGCGCCTCGACCTCGGCCACCGGCAAATGCGAAATCACACTCGCCGGGTCGTCCGGGTTTTGCAACAGGCCCGGCACGTCGCTCATGTAAACCAGGCGCTTGGGCCTGAGCGCAACCGCCGCCTGCCCGGCGGCGACGTCGGCGTTGCAGTTGTAAACCTGACCGTCCTCGCCCGTGGCCGTCGGGCTGATCACCGGCGTGATGTCCTGCGCGATGCACTCGAGCAGCGGCGCGGTGTTCACCCCGGTGACTTCACCGACCAAGCCGATGTCGAGCGGTTCGCCCGCTTGGCCAAGTGGGCGAAACGGTTTGCAATGAAAAATCTCCGTGCCGGAAAAACCACGCGCCTTCCCGCCAAGTTCGTTGATCATCCCGACGATGCCGGGGTTGATCTCCCGCGACAAAACCTGCTCGACGACCTGGACCGACTTCGGCGTCGTCACGCGATACCCTTGCTCGAACCGGGTCTCGACGCCGGCCTGCTCGAGCGCCCGGGTGATCGCCTTGCCGCCGCCGTGCACGATGACGGGATTGATGCCAACCGCCTCGATGAAAACGACATCGCGTGCCACGCCGCTTCGTACCGCCGAGTCGGTCGAGTCCATAAAACTGCCGCCGTACTTGATGATAAACGTCTCCCCCCGAAACCGCTGCATATATGGCAACGCCTCAAGCAATGTATCCGCCTTGGCTATGAGATTGTCCATTAGTCGGATGTGCGCGGTTCGGGGTTTCTTGGCCGATAATATTCTATCTTCGCATGCTGGTAGTTTCGCAACTTGCGATCCAGCGTCAGCAGGGTGAGATTATGCACCCGTGCAGTAGCCACGATAATTTCATCAGCCGGATCTTTTACCGGGAAACGCGGTAGGTGCATGGCATCGTTGATAATCTTTGATGTCATTGACAGCACGGTGATGTTTTTTGTGCAGGCTTCTTCCAGCCAAGTGCCCAGTTCTTTCTTCAATGTCATCTTACCGATCTGCACTTTCTTACCGATTTCCCACAGGCTGATGTCGCTCAACGCAAACAGGGTGCGCCGATCGGCCAACGTTGTTTGCAGTTCATCCGGCAGCGTGTTTGGCTCGACCAATCCGCGATACCACACGCTCGTGTCGAGCAAGTATTTCACTCTGCTGCTTCCCATTTCACCGGCAATGGGGCCTCCAAGTCATCCGGTATATCGCCCGAACCCTGCATGGCACCCAGCAACGCCTCGGGCATTTTTTTCTCGGGCAGGATACGGCCATACGGCTTGCCTCGCTTGAGAATTTGCACGGTTTCACCGGCATCCAGCCATTTGGACACCTTGCTGAACTCATTTCTTAAATCACGTACCGATGCGGTTTTCATGGTGAGACAAATGTATCACAAGGTTTCATTGGGTCAACCCCCGAGCGCTGCACAGAAGGCAACGCCTCAAGCATTGTGGCAGCTTTTGCAATGAGTTGATCCATCAGTCAAAAGTTGTGGTCGCGAACGAAATCCCGTTGCGCGTCTCTAAATTCAGGTGTTGTGAACGCTTACACACCGGCTTGGAGCGGATGTATTGAGTAAAACCGGTAGATTCAAATTGCATTTCTCCTTCGATAAATTCCACCCTCCAGTGATTTTTCGTTTTGGATGGTTTCTCCAGTTCAAATATTTCCAGCAGAGATGGGACATCAATCTTGGTTTTAACCTTGCTAACACCGTGAAACACAAGAGTCGCCGGAGCGATCCAAAAGTAAAACTTGTCTTTCTTTTTGGATTCAACCCATTTGCAAATGTAATCAATGTCGAATGACAAGTCCCATTCTCCGGTAAAGGCCAGAGCGTGAATGCGGCAATCGTGCCAACCCATCATTTCAAAGTCATCCGTGGTCCAGATGGCCTTCTCGATTTGATAGTTGTCATCATTCATAATCAACCCCCGAGCGCTGCGGGGTCGTTGATGTCGCCTTTGTTGAACTCGACGTATGCTTCGGTGAGGTCGGCGGCGTGGAGCACGGCGGCGGCTTTGCCGAGGTTCAGGTTGATGTGAAGATCGAACTCGCTTGGCTCGACCGCCTTGCAAAGCGTCCCGAACGCAGTGCGCGTCGGTCGGCCTTTTTTGAGCGAGTAAACTTTTTTGCGTGAGCCGAGCGCGCTGTAGGCGATGTCCACTTTTTCCTCGACGACCTCAGCCGGGGAGTAGCCCAGCGCGTCGATGATTCTGCCCCAGTTCGGGTCGCCACCGCTCCAGCTTGTCTTGACGAGCGCGCTGTTGCCGACGGCCCGCGCTGCGGCGTCGGCGTCGGCGAACGACTTGGCCCCGGTGACGTGCACGGTGACGACGCGGCTGATGCCTTCGCCGTCGCTCACGATCATCTTGGCCAACGCAAGGCAAACGTAGTTCAGCGCAGCTTGAAATATTTTCAAATCGTTGCCGCTCAATTTGCCGTTGTCGGCGAGGCCGTTGGCCAACAGCAGCACGGTGTCGTTGGTGCTCATGTCGCCATCGACGGTGATGCAGTTGAAACTTTGCGCGACGGCTTCGCGGAGACACTTTTTCAAGTTGGCCGCATCGACGTTTGCGTCGGTGGTGAGGTAGGCGAGCATGGTGGCGTGCAGCCCCTGCGGCGTGGAGGCGGGCCGCGCGCCAGTCGGGCTCATGCCGGGCTGGATCATTCCCGCGCCCTTGGCGATGCCGCCGAGCCGCACCGTTTTGCCGCCAAGCCGAAACTCGACGGCGATCTGCTTGGACTGCGTGTCGCTCGTCAGGATGGCCTCGGCAGCCTGCGCGGCGCCGGCCTGGGTGGGCTGGAGTTGCCCGGCGACGGCGGTGATGCCCTTTCTAATGTTCGGCATCGGCAACGGGACGCCGATCCGGCCGGTCGAGCCGACGAGCACGTCGGTGGTTTTCAGGCCAAGCGCTTGGCCGGTGAGCGCGGCCATTTCGAGCGCGTCGGCCAAGCCCTGCGGGCCGGTGCAGGCGTTGGCGTTGCCGGAGTTGATGACGACGGCGCGCGCGGTGTTGTTGCGCAAATGCGCGACGCAGAGCTTCACCGGCGCGGCGCAAACCTGGTTTGTCGTGAACATCCCGGCGGCCTTCGCCGGGACGTCGGAGACGATAAGTGCGAGGTCGCGTTTTTGGCCCTTGTCGCTGCCTTTGCCGGTGCCGAGTGTTTTGACATCGCAAAACCGTGCGGCCGCCCGGAAGCCAAGCGGCGTGGTGATTGATCCCCTGATTTTTTTGAACTTG
>Ga0209089_10004581_pt1 | contig 11496 bp, 7 predicted proteins | sample ArcticOcean_MG_C_FD_187431 | JGI IMG/M metagenome (GOLD analysis project Ga0209089, IMG submission 187431) | Marine microbial communities from western Arctic Ocean - ArcticOcean_MG_CB2_150 (SPAdes) (version 2) | ecosystem: Environmental > Aquatic > Marine > Oceanic | place: Arctic Ocean: Canada...
ATATAATAAGTTTCGGTCTGGGCATAATGCATTATACCGCGCGCGTTACTATTACGGTTGTTGCTGGTGACACCGCAAGGTCGCTCAGGATTCGGTGTAGACTGGCCACTAGCTCTTTCAACTGCACCGCGGTGAATAATTCCAACGGAGAGATTTAGCTTGCCGATATCACGGCTAATAATTTGTCTATCTACACCTGGTAATTCATTCACCATTTGCCACTGCTCTTCAGTAATATAAGTTGCGTAAGTTTCATCATCCTGTGCAACTGCTGTTAATCCGGCAATGGCTACATGCAAAGCAAGAATGGATTTTGTAAATTTCATCATAATTTACTCCTTATTATTATCCGTTGAGATTTGTATCAGACCTGATTAGCTTAACCTACACTCTTTCTTCTCGATATCCTCAATTTCAAGTAATACGTTTATTTTTGCAAATTAATACAATCTACTCATTCATAACACCAATCAATGATTAATTGCGCGAACACGATATCAAAAGCTTGGCTATAATATGACCTTCTAGGTAACATCGAAATTGATTTATTACCGGAGAATTACTGACTTTAAAGGACACATAATTTTTATACATCAAACAACAAGCTTTTTTGATATAAATTCTAGATTCGCTTGATTTGAGTTAAAAAATAAAAACAATTATATTCTTAATTTCAGTAGTTTTATCCAATATCAATTAGATAAAATCTAATCATCAGAACTGAAGTTTTATACCTCCATTAATAACGAAACCATCAAGCGGAGCATAAATATCCATAAAAACTGGGTTAACGCGAGACCCTGAATAAAAAGAATCAAAGCGCGTCTGGCGCGTATCAGAAAAATTTTCGAAATTAAGAAAAAATGAGAAATTTGCTTTAAATATTTTTTCTATCATTAAGCCAAAGACCCAGAAGTCTCTACTTTTACTTCCGTCGTTTAATACCTGCTGACCATAATAATATGCTTCGATTCCTATTCTGATATCATCTTCTCTTTCATAGACAAATACATTATTGATTCGATCTTTAGGCATCAAAGTAATACTGTTGACTTCGATAGCGCCATGTTCTTGGACATCAGCATGGGTATAGCCAAAAACATATTTAAAATCATTCCACCTCCAGACTGCACTAATTTCTGAGCCTTGAGTATCTAAATAGTCATCCAGCTGTCGGTAAGCATATTGCTTAGGATGAAATTCTATTAACTTTATAGGATCTTCTATCCGAGTATAAAACAGTAATAAATTAAGATTTAATGACAGATCATTACCAAATTCGAAAGTTTGATTTATATCAATATTAAGTCCGGCAGACTCCTCTGCAGCCAATAGCTGTGAATCTATAGGCATCAAACCGCGAAACTGAATCATTTCAGCCTCCTCACCGAAAAGCGTAGGCTCTTTGTACCCTAGCCCGCCGCCAAAGCGCAGAGAAGTTTGAGCAGAAGGTTTGTAAAGCAGAGAGATCCTCGGAAGTATAAAATCCCCATAGTCAGCTGTTGAATCGACGCGCAAACCACTTTCAAGAATCCATTGGTCACCAAGGACAAAAGTACCTTGCAAGAATGCGCCCACAGTTTGAGTATTAAAGTCCAGCGCTAAGTCTGCTACCAAAGGTCTCGAAAATTCATCGTGATCAAAATCTTCAGTCCACAAATTGAGTCCAGCAACCCATTCCGTGAGCCCGGATACGCCCGAAATATGGACCTCACTAAAACTCGACACTTGTGTACCAGCAAAGGAAAACTCTGGCACATTAAGATCTCTTTCATAATGATTTATACTGTTTCGAAAGACAAATTCATTGCCAGATGGCCATTGAAAGGAGTATTCAATTTGTGTTGATAGCCGCTCAGTTGAGCTCTTTTCAAAATAAGCTGGACTAATACGATTACCCTTAATGTAATCCATATCACCCCCAATCCGATCTTCAACAATTGCGTTAATCCCAAACCTCAATTCGCTATTAGGTCCTTCGAGAAACAGACGAGGGTTAAATGTCCAACGTTCGAATTTGGGGATTGCACTGAAACCGTTATCTGCTGGATCATAGGCAATGCTCTTGTTATATGAAGTAAATAAGCTCGAGCCCACACTCTGACCCATCGAAGAAAAGAAACCACTCGCATCAATACCTCCAGCGGAGGTTGCATTTAACAATAATGAGCGCTCAGGCTCTGTCCCAGGCTTTTTGGTGATAAGGTTAACGAGCCCTGCTATCGCTCCACCACCATACAAAGTTGAAGATGAACCTTTTATCAGCTCTACCTGTTGCAGGTCTAGCGGCGCTATCTGCAATAATCCCAGACCCCCAGAAAAGCCACTATAGAGGGGCATTCCATCGCGTAAAATTTGTGTATATTTACCATTAAGTCCCTGAATTCGAATGCTGGAATTAAAACTAGTTGCAGATGTCTGTTGTATATGAATACCCGTAGTTTCATTTAGCAACATACGAATATCGCCAGGTTTCATATTAGCTTTTTCATTGATTTCCTCACTGCCTAACACTTCGATTCTGGTAGGTTGCTGTTCAAAGCTGCGGCGATTCCGAGTAGAAGTGATAACAACCTCTTCTAGATTTTTCTCCGGCTCATCATCCTGTGCTTTTATAAATGCAGAGAATGTAATTGTGGGAAGTACAAAAAAAAATGACAGCCAAAAATATTTCATTTGAATTAAAGTCTGTTTTTCTCTATTTATAAATTTTTAAAGTCGGACTAACAATTAAAAATATAATGCACACACTTTCTGCTTATATGCTTAATTAATAGAATTATTGATCTGCTATTCTAGCTAAATTTATTGAGAGTCGCTCAAAGAATCAGTATTAGATATCGGGCCAAGGAAATAAATCTACTGAGGGAACGTCCAGGTTAATTTCATTCCCTCGCGCCATAACATAGCTCGGTTGCAACAAAGCTGAGATGTCTTCTAAAGGATTGCCACTGGCGGCAATAATATCAGCATCCTTGCCTGCTTCGATTGTGCCGGTAATATCAGTTATACCAATAAGTTCGGCTGCATTTACCGTTGCAGAAACAAGAATTGCTCGTTCAGGCATCCCTGCTTCATTCATTAACACTGCCTCATAAGCATTAGTCCCATGGTCGTTAACACCTGCGTCAGTGCCAAAAGCAATCTTGACGCCTTTTTCATAGGCTGTCCTGAGCGCAGTTTTCATGATGGGCCCAACTTCCAAAGCTTTCTGCCGTACTTCAGGTGTGTAGAAATCAGGACGTTCGGTTGCGATTCGCTCAACTGTATGACCAGCAATTAAAGTGGGGACCAAATAGGCACCGGTAGCAACAAACAAATCTGCAGTCTCTGCATCAAGATAGGAACCATGTTCAATCGAATCAACTCCTGCACGTAATGCCGCCTCCATGCCGATTTTTCCATGAGCATGAGCAGCTACTTTGCGGCCCATTGCATGAGCAGCCTCCACCAGAGCGATCTGTTCGTCGTCAGTGAATTGCTGTCCGGTGCCAGTTGCCGTCATACTCAGCACACCGCCGGTGGCAACATACTTAATGTGATCTGCACCAAACTTCACCTGCGTTCGCACTGCCCTGCGGCACTCAGTAACTCCATCACAAACACCCGAATGGGGGTGAGGAAATATATCATCACGGAAACCGCCACCATCGCCATGGCCTCCAGTTGGAGTAATTCCTTGGCCAGAGGCTCTTATCCGCGGCCCCATAACGACACCTTGATTGATCGCATCCCGCAGAGCAAAAATGGCATTTCTGGTACCACCCACATTTCTAATTGTAGTAAATCCAGCCCGCAGTGTCCTCATGCCGTACTCTACACCCATGAGAGCGCTTAGTTCGGAAGAACGAGTAACCCGTATCTCTCGGCGGTTTGGTTCTTGCTGACTAAGAATATGAGTGTGGGAGTCGATTAACCCAGACATGACGAATTGGTCTTTTAAGTCAATTACTCTCGCGCTAGCAGTACCGCTCATCTGGCCTGGTTCGACATAGCCATCGCGCACTTCAATAATTAAATTATTTCTGACAATAATACTTTGTTCGGTCCGCACCTCTTCACGAGCATCTGCCAATAAGGTTCCCGCATGAATTATTTTCCATTCATCGGATACTTGTGCCAGTAAATTAGAACCGAGCATAATTGTGAGAATTGCAGTAAATAAAATTAGGAATTTTCTTTGCATGATTTTCTCGCTTATCACATTTTTCTATTGAAGGTTTTCAGACAATTTTTTGTTCGAATATTCTAAAACGTTGCTTGTAGACTCAACACATAGTCAGGGTGTATTCGCCAATCTTGAAAATCTATTCTATTGATAACACTATCCGCAATATTGCCTTCATAAAATGTTTTTTCAAAAATTCGAGCATCATCGTTAAGAAAATGTGCTCCCGCAAAACGAACCTTTACATTCGATGTGAAATTGTACTCTATAAATGCAGTGCCCAAGTGAATTTCGAAGTCTGTAACCTCAGATAGGGAAACATCTTGGCGCAGCCGTCCGCTGCGCCGATGCGCATTGAAGCCATAAGCAAGGTTTGTCCCCTCCAGGTCATGACGGTAACTAATTTGGAAGTAATCTGGAGTTGAAAATCTAAGCCTACGCTTTATCCCAGTGAAGGGATCGTTTATTTCTGACTCTTCATAGGTATACGAGAAAGTTAATACCGCGGACGGCAGTCCAATAAAATCAAAACGAGTATTAAGATTAACTTCAAGATTTCTTCTCCATCCGGAACCAATATTTCCGATACCGGAGTCATCGGTACCGATCAATATTTTATCGATATGATCAGAAACATTCTCATGCAAAGCCTTTAATTCAAAAGAGCCTGCATCATTAGCAAAGCGATGCTCATACCCAAGTGACAGCGACCATATCGATTCTGGCTCTAGGTTCGGGTTGCCGAAGTTAATCGTATCGTCATCGACGTTGCGGCTAGCAACAAAGTCATTAAGATTAAGCTGGCTTACCGTGCGCTCTGCCAACAGCCTAAACTGATCAGCGGGAGTCAAATCGTAACGTAGCTCTACCCTTGGTTTAAGATAGCGAAAACTACGTTCATTGGCTTGACCTTCGCGGTCTTGAAAAATTATTGAGTATTCTTCAGTCAATGCTGACTGCAGGCTGAGTTTTTGAGTTAAGAGAATGCTATGAGTAATAAATAGCTCATAACGATCTTCTTCGACGATGGCATTTTCCAGCGGATCATTATTGAAAGCAAAGGTTTTATCCAGCGTATTGAAGGCAGCTTCGGCGCCGTATTCCAAGGTATGTCTACCAATTACACTGGTCATGGCGGAACGTACAATGGTTTCGCCTTCATCATAATCGGCAAAACTGGAGAACAAGCGCGATATTAGTTTGCTCCCAGTGATATCTTGAATGATTTCGTCATCATTTTCAGTTCGGTTCGCGACGAACATCGTTTTTAGCCGGCCAAGATCACCAATGTCGAATTCAAAGTCACCGCCAAATTCAAACTCCTGATTAAGACTATCTATGTCACCTGTCTCGATTGCATTGAGGGTTCGAACACCATCGGCCGCGATCAAAAACTGATCCTCATGCCGGTCATGCAAATTTTCGTTATCAGAATAAAGCCCATTCAATTGCAGAATGGCACCATTTTCAAATTCATAGCCGACAGTACCGGTGAATATATGTTTAGCGCGAGTTTGTGCGTCAAAAAGAGATCGAAATTCTCGGGGTGTTCGATCAGCATTCAAAACATCTTCATCAACGAGATTAAGGCGAGGGCGAGTCTCATACTGATAGCTAAGCCCAAATTCTAGTGGTCCACGATTAGCATTATAAGAACCCAGAATTCCCGGTTCCGTCGACATGCCGTCGATATCAGTGACGCCCACTTCCAATAAACTTGAAAAAGAATTTTCTGTGCCTTCTTGTAGGATCACATTGTAAATAATCCCTTCATTACGGATATCAAGACCTTCGGCATTGCCACGAATTAGTTCAATACGTTCCACCTGCGTTGCCTGAATTCGCGCAAGTGCGGTAGACATGTTATTGATTTTGCCAGACATCCGGCGCCCATTAATCAACACCTGTGCAGCCGCAGCTCCAAACCCACGGTTGTTATTTCCCCTCTGGCCACCACCTCGGCGGAGAATAGTTTCGCCTCCGGGTATGTTACGAATCATGTCCGTCAGACTGACTGCATTATATTGAGCAAAATAGCTCGACTCATAAATTACAGTGGATACGTTTTGTTCCTGTGCAGTCAACGGTAATGACAACCCTAGCAATAAAACTAAGAAACTAGCCCTGGTAGACAGAAATGGTGAAGAGGAAATTAACTTATTAACACTCATATAATAAGAAGCAGACTTGGTGAGGTAGCGCAGAAATACGGCGGGGCGTCGACTGCAGGCATTGAAATCTACTCGCTATAATTAAGGGCCTGATCTCAGGGACTGGGGGTATCTTATCGAAGAGATATATGATTGGAAACCAAATTGCCATGATTTGTTACTTCTGCAAGCTCTAACATTCGACTCGAATTCACTCGACTCTCATTGGTCTCTCGCTGGACAACGAGCCATGACACAGATAGTTTTACCTCATTCACTATTAATCAGTGTGCCATATAAGAAACCTAAACGGAGAATAGTATGACTCAGCGACGAGAATTTCTTAAGTTTCTAGCAGCTAGCCCATTGCTCACCAATTATTCAGCTTTCGCACAGGAAGTAGAAGAAACTTTGGGTCAACGACTTACCAACCCTTCAGAGGTTATCAATGTCTTCGAAATGGAGGCCATTGCAAGAGAAAAAATACCACCCGCGCATTTTGGTTATCTGGCAACTGGCGTTGACTCTGATGACACTTTACGTGCAAATCGAGCTGGGTTTTCTCGTTTTCAGATAAAGCCCCGAAGGCTAGTAGACGTCAGCCTGATGGACTCTTCCGTCAATGTGTTAGGGGCCGAAGCTAGCTCTCCAATTTTCCTCTGCCCTGTTGGCAGCCAGGGGGCATATCATTCAGACGCAGAGCTTGGAACCGCTAGGGCAGCTGCGGCCAAAGGTCACCATATGATTCTATCGACTCAGGCATCAACCCCTATAGAAGCAGTTGCTGAAGCGCGCGATGCACCGATTTGGCACCAGCTTTATGCTACTAATCGCTGGGAAAATACAGTAGCAATGCTACAAAGAGCTGAGGCTGCAGGCTGCACTGCTGTTTGTTTAACCATCGACTTACCGGGTGGAAGAAACACAGAGACACAGCAGTTGCTTATGCGGGAAGACACTCGCAATTGTTCTTCCTGCCATACAGGCCAGGCCAAACCTATGCTTGATGGTCTAAATACGCGAGGAGGTATGAGCCTCTCTGATCCATCTATGACCTGGGATGTTATTGGCCGTATGAAAGAAATCACTAATATGAAAGTCATTATAAAGGGCATTGAAGTTGGAGCTGATGCCGCGTTAGCGGTTCAACATGGAGCCGACGGAATCGTAGTTTCTAATCATGGCGGTCGAGCAGTAGAAACAGGCCTTGGAACAATTGAATGTTTGCCAGAAATAGTCACCGCCGTGAATGGTCGCATCCCTATCGTCATCGATGGTGGTTTTCGTCGGGGAACAGATATTTATAAAGCTCTAGCTATGGGCGCCTCAGCAGTCGGTATAGGCAGACCCTATTGCTTTGGCTTGGGGGCGTTCGGGCAGGCTGGTGTTGAAAGAGTATTGGACCTACTGAACAGAGAATTACAAATCACGATGCGTGGCTGCGGCACGCCCACGATCGCATCAATTGGTCCGGACTACGTTCAAGATGCCGGCCATCGGGTTTTACGAGGCCAACTTGGTAGAGAGTTGTTTTAGAAAATTCAAATCAATAAATTAACTTAATAAATCGAATGATTAATTAGGATGAATTATGAAGTCACTTATCTCTTTTGTTGCGGTGGTGTTCCTTTGCACTTCCACATATAGCCAAGAAAAAGCAACCCTTGACCAAGCCATGACAAATCCTTATCGACCTGCCTCGGACAAAGCACGCGATTCAATTCGAAAAGCACCCGAAATATTGCAATTTATGGGAGTTAAACAAGCCGACACTGCCCTTGACCTTATTGCAATGGGTGGCTGGTATACCGAAGTTCTTTCTTATGCGGTAGGCCCTAGCGGCAAGGTCTACATGCAGAATAACCCTATTCCGATTACGGAGAGAAGTACTGATGAAAGAACAGAACGTATTAGCAGGCTTTCTAATGTCGAAGATTATGTCGGGCCAATCGCCAACCTTACTCCTAATTCTGTAGATTTCGTAATGACAGCTCTCAACTTTCATGATGTTTACAATCGCTCTGCAACTGATGCAGATCAAATGCTAAAAGAAATTTTAGGGATTTTAAAACCTGGCGGAATTCTCTCGATTATCGATCATCAAGGGACTGAGGGGTCGGACAATGCCACCCTACACAGAATCACTTTTAGAAATGCTGTTAAAGCCTCTGTGGCAGCCGGATTTGTACTAGTGGGGACCAGTGATATTTTAGAGAATCCGAATGACGACCACACTCTCACGCCGTTTGATCCTAGTCTTGAACGACGTACCGATCGGTTTGTTCTTAAGCTCGCAAAACCTATGTAGCAGCTTAATTCTAATAAAGAAATAAATAATTAACGGACTAATCCGCTAATTATTTATCCTCATACAATCAAAATTCCACTCTCACACCTAGCTCTATTGCTCTCCCCGGGGCTGGAGCAAAATCTTTCAAGAAAGAACTATGATGACGAATAGTCTCATCAAGCAAGTTGGTTCCACGAAAAAACCAAAGAGTTTCAAAACCATTCCCTTCAACATGATAATCGGCATAAAAACTCAACAAATTATAACTCTCGCTTTTCAATTCATTAAACCCTACATCTGTCTGATCTTTTGCTTTTGACCAAAGCAGCTTAGTTTGCCAGTGCACATGTGAATGACGCCACTCCATACCTATTCGCAATGGTGGAATTCGAGGCACATTTCCGCTATGACTGAATTCGGCATCCACAAAATCACTGAATAAGATTAGTTCCGAAAGATGATCATCGATACGGTAAAATGGAATATTCATCTTTGCTTCGAAGCCTTTAAAGAGAGCGTCTTCTTGCAAATAATTCGATAGCACTACACCATCTTGGAAATTATCAGAATCAGATAAGTAGATGTAATCTACAATATCGTTATAAAAAATATTAAATTCACCAGTAACGTTGCCAAGATGACGGCGTATACCAATTTCGAAGTTGGTAGACTTTTCTTTATCGGCGTTAGGGTTTCCAATTTCAATTCGTTGTGTAGCCGCATGTTGCACTAATAAATGCGAAGGCAAAGTAGAGCAACTAGTATCAATATTAGAATATAGCTCCTCTACCGTTGCGGATCGCTGAGAGTGAGCTGCTGACATAAGAAAATTAACTTGATCATTTACACGCCAAATAGCCGAACTACTGCCGCTCCAACTTGTTTCTTCATTGCCGCAATGGCCTCGGGTTTGGTCTAGCTTTCTTTTTTCAGCTCTTGCACCAAATTCATAAATCACTTTGTCTGTATTGATACTGTATACAGAAAAGAGCGCCGAACTATCAATGTTTGTTCGGGGCACAAATGCTTCCACACCCACTGCACTGAAATTGCGATGAGAAAAATGAACACCGACGACCGCTTCGTGATTTTCTTGGGCCGCAAGGTGAAAAGCAAACCTCCCTTCAAGCCCATCTTGTTTAAACAAAGTGCCTATCTTGCCTGTGGATTCCACTTCAGCATGTTGATAATCAACAGAGCCAACCCGCCCATGAATCTCATTGAACCAGCCTGTTAGAGGAAGTACTAACTCAAAATCTGCTCGGTCTTGTTCCATGACGATCCGAATATTTTCTTCTAGATGATCTACTTCCACTTCAGCTTCTTCATCATGGTCGTCATGCCCATGACTGCCCGGAGGTATACCATATTCATTGCGCAATGAATTTAAAGAAAAACCTATATAGCCTTGATCAAGTATCCATGATGCACCCAGGGTTTTTACATCAGCACGAGCTGAACTGTTACGAATCTTACCTTTGCTTTCAAGTAGCTCTTCTAACTCTTCTGCATCGTTTATATCAACACGCATAGGATCTAAAGCAAAATCTGGAATTTCAACATCATTACTATCACGATATACGCCATCAATATGCCAAGCAATCTGAGCAGTCGAGCCCTCTAGCTTTAACACACTTACCTGTTGGTCTGACGCGCTATTGTTACGGGATTCAATAAGGCCAGTTACAGAATCTGGTAATCGAGTAGGTATGCGATTATCGATCACATTGACCACACCACCAATAGCACCGTTGCCATATAGTAGTGTAGAAGGCCCACGTAACACTTCGATGCGATCCGCAAGCGCGGGCTCCAAGCTGGTTGCATGATCCGCACTAATAGCTGAAGCATCAATGTTCCCAATACCACCTTGAAGTACTTGAACACGGTTGGCGCCTTGACCGCGAATTACGGGCGATCCAACACTAGGTCCAAAAGAGGCAAGATTAATTCCGACTTGACCTTGTAAAGTTTCACCTAGAGTAGAACCTATTCTCTCTCGAAGTTGTTCGCCAGCAAGAATATTTACTGGAAGTGCCGTCTCTGCGCGACTTCGATGCAAAGTAGAAGTAACAATAATTTCTTCTAAACTCTCCTCAGCGTGCTCAAGCTCGACAGGACCCTCTGCCGCAAACACTGCTTGTGTATCCAGCGTCACGATGCTCGCTAAGTTAGTAAATACAAAAAAACTAGATAATTTAAAATACATATAGAAACAACCCCTGAATATATTCTGTAATAACGCTCTAGGCTAAAAACGATCTGATAATTAGTTAGTCATGCGCTGCAATTTAGAATTGTATGGTCGAAGATTTTTATTAAATTGAAAATAAGAAAAATAACTAGGCAATAAAAGATTAGTTTTCTGATATAGAGACAATTACTGCAAATGCTGAATCTATACCTACAAGAACTAGTCCATAATTAGACGTGAACAGGAGGAGACCGAGCAGATTGATGGGGGCTTCTAAGAATGGTCGCGAAAATGAGTCGATTAAATATATAACATTCGCATAAAACTTTAAATCTTCTAGTTCTTCTGCCAACAAGGCATCATCACTAAAATTTGTTTTCAGACATAGTTCACAATCAGCTGAAGGTTCGAATTTACCTTGATGGCTATGAGCCAATGCCAAGCTTTGCACAAAAAAAATCAGCAGGCAGAAAGAAACACATTGCAATAAATAAGCAACATTGTACCGATGACGATAAATCGAAAAATTGCTGATCATGGGTTTCTTTGTGACACCAAATTATTAATTAAAATAGATATCTTGGCGTCAATCTGTATGCGCCATAGCCCAAACAATTGTTAGCCAGCTACCCAAACAATCCAATATTCACTACTGATCAAAATAATTGCTAGGCTTCCAGCTAAAAAATATGCA
>Ga0209089_10004584_pt1 | contig 11493 bp, 13 predicted proteins | sample ArcticOcean_MG_C_FD_187431 | JGI IMG/M metagenome (GOLD analysis project Ga0209089, IMG submission 187431) | Marine microbial communities from western Arctic Ocean - ArcticOcean_MG_CB2_150 (SPAdes) (version 2) | ecosystem: Environmental > Aquatic > Marine > Oceanic | place: Arctic Ocean: Canada...
GGAGAGGCAAAAGAAATTGAAGCAAAAGGCACGTTGGCTACGTGTATTCAGCACGAAATAGATCACCTAGAAGGAGTTTTATTTATTGATTATTTATCTAATTTAAAAAAATCAATGATTGTTAAAAAACTTTCTAAACAAAAAAAATCACTTGAAAGAATAATAGTTTAAATTCAATAACAAATTAATGTCACTTAATGTAATTTTTATGGGAACTCCAGAGTTCTCTTTGCCTGCTCTCGAAGAATTAATTAAAAATAATTTTAATCTTTTAACAATTTATACTCAACCTCCTAAAAAATCAAAAAGAGGTCAAAAACTAAATGTTTCGCCAATTGAAGAGTTTTCAAGAAAAAAAAAATTAAATTTAAGAAGCCCAATCAACTTAAATAATGATGAAGAATTTAAAGTTTTAAAAAATTTATCTCCAGACTTAGTCGTTGTAGTAGCTTATGGACAAATAATTCCAAAAAATTTTTTAGAAATACCAAAGTTTGGCTTTGTTAATATTCACGCTTCTTTATTGCCAAGATGGAGAGGGGCGGCCCCAATTCAAAGAGCTATAATGAAGCAAGATAAAAAAATAGGGGTTAGCATTATGAAGATTGAAGAAAAATTAGATTGCGGACCAGTGCTGTCTTCTAAAGAAATAGAACTAAATAAAAATTCGACATTTGGAGAGATTGAAAAAAAACTTTCTGTTGCAGGCGCAGATTTGTTATTTGAGACTTTAAAAAATTTAAGGAATAAAAAAATAGAATTAAAAAAACAAGATGATAGCAAAGCTACTTATGCAAAGAAAATAAGCAAGAATGAAACAAGAATAAACTGGAATTTAGAAGCAGATGAAGTAATAGCTCATATTCATGGATTGAGTCCAAATCCAGGAGCTTGGTTCGAACATAAGGGTGATAGATTTAAGGTATTTAAGGCAATCAAATCTTCATCGTCAGGAAAACCGGGAACTGTAATTGATGGAAATTTAAATGTTGCGTGTAAATCAAATTCTATTCAGATTTTAGAACTACAAAAACAAGGAAAGAACAAACAAACTGTAAAAGAATTTTTATTAGGTTATAAAATTAATAATGGATCAATTCTAGTATAATGCAAAGGTATAAAATAAAAATTGAGTACGAGGGAACCTCGTTTGTTGGATGGCAATTTCAAAAAAATGGTCAATCGATCCAAGAAGTTTTGCAAAAAGCAATATTTAAATTTTCAAATGAAAATGTAACAGTGACAGGCGCTGGCAGAACAGATTCTGGAGTGCATGCTTTGGGACAAACAGCACACTTTGATTTGAAGAAAAAAATGAGTAAAAAAAAAATTTTACCAGCAATTAACCAAAATATTGGAAATAAACCTGTAACAGTTTTAAAAGTGAATAAAGCAACTAATAAATTTCATGCAAGACATGATGCAAAAAAAAGAACTTATCTTTATTTTATTGTTAATAGGCAATCACCTTTAGCGCTTCAAAAAAATAAAGCTTGGCATATACGAAAAAAGTTAAATTTATTATCTATGAAGAAAGGATCTAAATTTTTATTAGGAACTCATGACTTTTCGACTTATAGAGCTTCAACCTGTGGAGCAAAATCCCCAATTAAAACTATGGAAAAAATATTAATAAAACAAGATAAAGATAAAATTACCTTACAATTTACTTCTAGATCATTTTTGCAACAACAAGTCAGATCAATGGTTGGGTGTATTAAATATTTAGGTGAGGGAAAATGGAGTTTGAATGATTTTAAAAAATCTTTTAAATCAAAAAATCGTTTAAAATGCGCTCCACCTGCGCCCGCATGTGGTCTTTATTTAACTAAAATTATATATTAATTATTAATTGATGAATAATAATTTGGATTTCTATAAATGGTTTAATTCTTTAGGCAATAAGTTGGGCAATAGGAAAATTTCTTTTAGAAAAATTTTAAAATATTTAGATTCCCAGCCAACCCCAATTATAATTGTAGAAACAGGTTGTTTGCGTATTAAAGATAATTTTTTAGACGGGCAAAGTACTTTAATATTTGACAAATATACTTTATCAAGAGGAAAAAATTCAAAAGTTTATACTGTAGATATAAGCAAAGAATCTACAGAAAATTGCAAAAAAGTAGTGAGTAGTAATGTTGAAATTACAACAGAAGATAGTGTTCGTTATTTAAATAATCTTTCCAACAACTTTTTAAAAAATCAAACTAAAGTAACAATGTTTTATTTAGATTCATTCGATGTAGATTGGAGATATCCATATCCATCTGCGGCACACCATTTAAAAGAATTAACTGCAATTAATAAAATTTTGCGACCTGAAACTTTAGTAGTTGTCGATGATTCTCCTGCAAATGGAAATTTGTCTCATACAGACGATCACAACAAAGAAACCTGGGAAGTTTTAAAATCTCCCCCTCCCTCTATTGGAGGAAAAGGTTTTCTTGTTCATGAATATGCCAGCCATGTAAGAGCAAATCTTTTATTTTCACACTATCAAGCAGGTTGGATTAATTTTAATAAGTAAAAAAATATTAATTTATTCCATTAAAGATTTAATATGATAGTCAACGCTTTCTTTTAAAGCGTTTAAATCATAACCACCTTCTAAAATAGATACTATTTTTTTATCACAAAGTTCTTTTGCAAGGGCCATTATTCTTTTTGTTAAAGTATAGTAATCTTTGGATTCTAAATTAATTTGGGCAAGAGGATCATCTTTGTGCGCGTCAAACCCAGCTGATAATAAAATAAACTGAGGTTTAAATTCCTTAAGTTTTTTAAAAATACTGTCATAAGCATTTAAAAATTCATGAGGTTTTGTGCCTGCACTAAGGGGCACATTAAGAATATTATTTTTATTACCCTTTTCATCTTTAGCACCAGAACCTGGATAAAAAGGATATTGATGAGATGATATGTATAATACTTTTTCATTATCATAAAAAATATCTTGTGTTCCATTTCCGTGGTGAACATCAAAATCAATGATAGCTACTTTTTTTAATTTATATTTTTCTAATAAATAATAAGCACCGACAGCTATGTTATTGTATACACAAAATCCCATAGCTTTTTGTTTTTCTGCATGGTGTCCTGGAGGCCTAACAGCACAAAAGGCATTATTAAAATCCTTTTTCATTACGCCATCAATAGCTGTTAAAATTGAACCCACGGCGTCTCTTGCGGCGGCTTTACTGCCTGGAGAAACAATAGTATCTCCATCTAAAAAATTTAAGCCTTGTTTAGGAAAAGAATCTGTTACATGATTTAAATAGCTTTTATCGTGAGCATATTCTAAATATTTAAGATCAAATTTATTAGGCTTTTTCCAAATTAAATTTTTTTTTTTTATTTTTTTTAAATAATCAATAACAACAGTAACTCGATCTGCTCTTTCAGGATGTCCCTGTCCTGTGTCATGATTTAAATAAGTATCAGTAGTTATTATTCCTGTTTTCATTAGTTATCTCCGTAAATAACTTTAAAATCTTCTTTTTCAGTGCAGAAATAGTGTAACCAAATAGAAATATAAGTGTAAATGGCAACTATAAACATTGATTGAGATCCTGTTGCTGTTGCAAAGGCAAATGGAATTCCTATCGCAAAAACATACATTGCGTTTGGAGTCCATTTAAAAATGCCTCTTTTTTCAAAAGGCATATCTTTATATTTTGGATCAAAATGATCTGCACCTGCGGCTCGTAAAAATCCAAAATACTTCTTTATCGAATATATTGTGTAGGCCCCTGGAATAAAAATAATAATTGCTAAAATCCAAGCAAACCATCCAGGTGTATATAATGAACCGTAATCAACAAAACATAATACAATTGCTGAAAGTCTTGAAATAATTAAAATAAAAAAAAGCACTATATATCCCTTGAATCCAATCGTATTACTAATTGCTTTCCAACATAATTCTGATCTCCAGCATATTCAAACATATGCTTGGTGAATTAATGGTATAGACATGGCAATCATAAACCAACTTAAGGCGCTTATTCCAAAAAATGTATTTGTACTACTTTTAAGATCAATAAACTGAACACCTATATAAAATAGAATAATTATTCCACCTAAATGTAAAATTTGATTTTTAAAAAAAAAATTTAATTTATTGTCGATCATTTTAATTCGTACAAATCCCAAGTAGTTTTTTCTGCAACTCTATCGTATAAAGATTTTGCTCTAAGATTATCATCGCGAGTTATCCATCTTACTAAATTCCATCCTTTAGATTTTGATATTTTTTTTAATTCATTGAGAATTTTTTCACCAATTTTTTGCCCTCTGTGATCTGGATCAACGAAAAGATCATCCAGAAAACCAATGTTTTGTCCTCCCAGTGGCCTTGGCATTCTTCTGTAATGAGCAAGACCAACTATATTTCCATCAACTTCATAGACAAGACCTTCAACTTCATGACTTTTATCATGCAACCAATTCCATACCGTTTGAAGAGTTTTGTCATTCATTTCTACTTTATAAAAATTTGCATAGCCTCTATAAAGTTTTTCCCATTGATCTTTATCTTTTAATTGAATATCTCTTATCATCTAATAATTATCCTTTTACTAAATCAAGTTTCTTCTGACCTAATCTCTCATTACCATTTTCAGTTACAAGATACGTTTCTCCTAAATTCATCGCTAACTCATTGTCCGAATCCATAAGTATCATGTGCATGAAGAAGACATTACCTGGTTGGATAACATACGGATTACCCGTGTAAAGCATTGGCCAGTCCATCCAGTTTGGAGCAAATAAAGCGCCAAGTGAATAACCACAAGCATTCATTCTTGAATTTTTATATCCCAGTTTATCAAAAGTTTTAGCATGAACATCAAAAACTTCGCCAGCAGTTGACCCTGGTTTTAATTTACTTTCACAAACTTTTAGTGCTTCAACACAAGCATCATACATTCTTTTTTGCTTATCATTTATTTTTCCAATTGTAATAGTTCTGAACATTGCAGAATGATAATGTTTATAAGTTCCGGCCCATTCTATTGAAATCTGATCTATTTCATCTAAATTTCTTTTTTCACTTTGATAGCGACATAGCAATGCATTTTTTCCTGAACCAATAATAAATTCATTTGCTGGATAGTCTCCGCCACCATTAAAAATAGCTCCTTGCATTTCAGCAAGAATTTTAGATTCATTTACGCCCGCATGCGCATTTATCCATGCAGATTCCATAGCGTTATCTGCAAGACTAGCAGCTTTTTTTACATAAGTTATTTCTGCAGGTGATTTTATAACTCTAAAATGAGAAACTAATTCTGATTTATCATGAAGAGTTGCAAAATTATTTAAAGAACTGTTTAATCTAATTGCATTTCTACCTGTTAAGCCGTAGGCTTCATATTCTACTCCTAAGTTTGATTTTTCTAGTCCCAGTTCTGCTAAAATATTTTTTAATTGATCTGATGGGTTTGAGTTATCTTTATCAACCCAAATTCTAATGTCTTTTATAATTGATGTGTTTTGTGCTTGTCTCAGATCAGGAGCCCTTGTTAGTAATACCAAATCCCCTTTAGCTGTTAATACCAAACATTGGAAGAAAACAAAACCGAAGGTATCATACCCAGTGAGCCAATACATCGACTCTTGTCTAAACATTAGCAAAGCATCCAATCCCTGGTTTTTTAATTCTTTAACAACTCTGGATTGTCGTTCATTAAATTCTTCTTTTTTGAAGTGAATAGCCATTTTACTTAAAGTAATTTTCCAATATATTTAGATATATACTAGTTAATTTTTTTAAGTCTGACAAAGGAACAGATTCATCAATTTTATGCATTGTTTTTCCAACTAAACCAAATTCTAAGCAGGGAGCAATTTTTCTAATAAATCTAGCATCAGATGTTCCTCCTGTAGTTGATAATTTAGGTTTAATTTTTGTAATTTTTTTAATGGTATTTTGAACCATAAAAGTTGTTTTATTTGGCTTGGTTAAAAAAGCTTCTCCAGAAACTTGATAATTTACATTAAATTTGCACTTAGCTTTTCTAATCATTGATCTAAATATTGTATTTAGTTTTCTTTTTAACGAACTTGAAGAATATTTATTATTAAATCTAATATTAAATATAGCGTAAGCAGATCCCGGAATGACATTATCAGCATGATTATCTATGCTTATTTTAGTTATTTCTAGATTAGAGGGTTGGAAATTTTTTGTTCCTCTGTCTAATTTTATTTCTTTTATTTTTTTTAAAACTTTTACCATTGCGTCTGATGGATTATTTGCTCTATTTGGATAAGCTACATGACCTTGGGTGCCAATAATAGTGAGTCTGCCTGTAATACTTCCCCTTCTTCCAATTTTAATCATTTCTCCAAGTTTATTTGGATTAGTTGGCTCTCCAACTATACAGAAATCAATTTTTTCTTTCTTTTTTCTTAAATATTCAACAACTTTTTTTGTCCCATTAATTGCTATTCCTTCTTCATCACCAGTAATTAACAAACTTATTGAGCCTTTAAATTTTTTATTTTTAGTTTTAAATCTACTTACTGCAGCTACAAAACAAGCTATAGAGGATTTCATATCATTAGCTCCTCTACCAATTAACTTATTATTTTTAATTGTTGGTTTAAATGGGTTAACACTCCAATCATCAATGTTTCCCGGGGGTACAACATCCGTATGACCTGCGTAGCAAAAATTAGGAGATGATGTACCTAGTTTTGCGTATAGGTTTTTTACATTTTTAAAATTTATAAGCTGGCACTTAAAACCAAGGGATCTCAAGTTTTTTGCCAAAACATTAATTGCTCCGGCATCTTTTGGAGTAACACTAGGTTTACGAATCAATTCTTTGGCTAGTTTTAATTCACTGATTTGCATGAATTTTAATCTCTCAATAAATCATTAATTGAAGTTTTGCTTCTTGTTTTTTCATCTACCTTTTTTACAATTACTACACAATATAATGATGGTCCATCAGGATTGTTTTTGCTTGGCATTGCTCCTGGAACAACGACTGAGTATCCTGGGACTTTACCATAATGTATTTCTCCTGTAGCTCGATCAATAATTCTCGTCGAGGCGCCTATATAAACTCCCATGGATAAAACAGATCCTTTTTCTACAATAACACCCTCGGCTATTTCTGCTCTCGCTCCAATAAAACAATTATCTTCAATGATTGTTGGGTTTGCTTGCATAGGCTCTAACACTCCTCCTATTCCAGCTCCTCCAGATATATGGCAGTTTTTTCCAATTTGAGCGCAAGATCCAACCGAAGCCCACGTGTCAATCATACTTCCCTCATCTACATAAGCTCCTAGATTTACAAATGACGGCATTAAAACAACGTTTTTTCCAATGAATGCACCTTTTCTAACAACTCCATTTGGTACATATCTAAAACCTTCTTTTATAAATCTTTTTTCATTCCATTTATGAGTTTTCCCTTCAATCTTATCAAACCAAGCTGCGTAAGGACCTTTAGAAATTTTCATTTTATTAACTCTAAAGCTTAATAAAATTGTTTTTTTAATCCATTGATTGACAATCCATTCATTATTTTTTTTTTCTGCAACACGAATGTTTCCTGAGTCCAACAAGTCTATAGTTTTGTTAATAGCATTGAGTATTTTTCTACTAGATTTAGAATTAACTTTATTTTTATTATTCCAAGCTTCGTTTATTATTTTTTCAAAAGAATTAGTATTTATCATGCAGCTTTCGATAGATTAATTTTTTTTAAAAATTCAGATAAATTATTTGTTGTGTAATTAACAAAGGTACTATCTGAAAACTTTTTTGCCCACGGCTCATCATTTTCAATCCAAACAGTTTTCATACCCATTTCATATGCTGGTTTTAAATTTCTTGCAATATCTTCAACAAATACACATAATTTTGGGTCAATTTTATGTTTTTCTACCAGTTTTTTATACGGCTCTATCGATGGTTTTGGAACAAAGTTACTGTCTACAATATCAAAAATATCGTCAAAACAGTGTTGAATTCCAATTTTTTGAGTTACGTTTAGCGCATGTTTTCTAGGGCCGTTTGTAAAAATAATTTTTTTTCCATCAAGTTTTTCTATTTCTTGTTTTAGGGCTATATCACTTTTAAGAAAACTAATATCAATATCATGAACAAACTCTAAAAATTCATTTGCATCAATTTTATGATTTTTAATCATTCCATTCAAGGTAGTGTCATATTGATAAAAATAATTTTTTTGTATTTCTTTTGCTTTTTTAATATCCACATTGAGTTTTTCAGATATAAATTTTGACATTTTTTTATCAATTTGTTCGAATACTTTTGTTTTTCCTGAGTACAAAGTATTATCAAGATCAAATAACCAATAATTTATAGATTTAAACGATTTCATTTTCTTATTAGAGTTCCAGAACCTTGATCAGAAAACAATTCAAAAAGTATTGAGTGTGGTTTTCTTCCATCAATAATAACAACACCTCTCACACCATTCTCTAAAGCATTAATGCATGTTCGTATTTTAGGTATCATTCCCTCACTGATTGTCGCATTATAAATAAGTTTTTCTGCTTCAACTGACTTGATTTCAGAAATTAGCTTCTTGTTTTTATCATAAACTCCCTCAACGTCTGTCATAAGCATTAAACGTCTTGATTTTAAACTTTGTGCAAGCGCGCCGGCTGCAGTATCTGCATTAATATTATAGGCATTTTTTTTATCATCTAATCCCATTGGCGAAACAACTGGTATTAAATTTTCCTTTATAAAATTCATAATTAATTTATTATCAATTTTTGTAGGTGTGCCCACATAACCTAGCTCTTTATTTTTTTGAGCGACATATATAGAGTTGTTTTCTTTTGTAGTTATAGATTTTGCTTTACATTTTTTTTGTTCTAAGGCAGCTACAATTTCTTTATTAAATTCTAACATAATTTCTTCAACGACTTTTATAACTTTTTCATTTGTTATTCTTAACCCCATGATAAATTTAGTTTTAATGCCTAGTTCACTTAATTTTTTTTTTATTCTTGGTCCGCCACCATGTACTATAATAGGAGTTAAACCTAGTTTTTTTAGAATCGCAACATCATTAATAAAATTTCTAAACAGATTAGGATCTAAGAGAATGCTCCCGCCGCATTTAATAACTATTTTTTCTCTTGAATATTTTTTTATATATTTTTCTATTTCGTTGGTAGATGGGCCATCTTTTGGCCAGAACTCTTTTATTTTACTATCTAAATTTTCTACTATCGGCATTAAATATTTAGACTGTTTTTACCTTAGTTCCTCTCATGATTACCCATTGTTGGGTGATAGTTAATATATTGTTTACAGTCCAATACACAACTAATCCTGAGGGAAACGGAGCTAATATTATTGTTAAGAAAATTGGAAAAAACATAAATATTTTTGCTTGTATAGGGTCCGGTGGAGTAGGGTTTAATTTTTGCTGAATAAACATGCTTATACCCATTAATATTGGCCAAGCTCCAATCATTAAAAACGTTGGGGGGTCCCAAGGAATCAAACCAAATAAATTAAAGATAGAAGTTGGGTCTCTATCAGATAAATCTTTTATCCAACCAAAAAATGGCTGATGTCTCATTTCTAAAGTTACATATAGCATTTTATAAATAGCAAAGAAGAATGGAATTTGTATTAAGACTGGCAAACAGCCAGAAACAGGATTTACCTTTTCTCTTTTATATAAAGTCATCATTTCTTGCTGAAGTTTGACTTTGTCATCTTTATGCAACTCCTTAAGTCTGATCATTTCTGGTTGAAGCATTTTCATTTTTGCCATAGATTTAAATGAGTAATTTGCAAGAGGAAAAAAAACTAATCTTATCAATGCAGTTATAATGACTATTGCTAATCCAAAATTGCCAGTTAACTTAAAGAAGTAATCAATTATAAAAAAAAGAGGCTTTGTAAAAAAATAAAACCAACCCCAATCAATTGCTAAATCAAATTTTTCTATACCTAACTTTTCTGCATAATTATCTATAACAGCAACTTCTTTCGCTACAACAAAAGTATTTATTTTATTTGAAATATAGCTTCCTGGATTAAGAATTTTTGCATCTTTAATTATATAATTAGCTTTGTATTTTCCTTTTTTAGCAGTAAATTCAGCTTTGAATTCGTTTCCTTTTTCAGGAACTATTGCTGTTAACCAATACTTGTCAGTTATACCCAACCAACCTTTGGTAGCGTTAATTGTAAATTTTTCTTTTTCGATGTCGTCATAATTTTTTTCTTTTAATTCGTCACCAAAAACTCCAAGAAAGCCTTCATGTAAAATATATATTTGTCTTCCTTCAGACTTACCTTTTCGGGTTATTTGAGCATAAGGATAAAATTGAAAAGATTTGTTAGAATTATTTTTAACACTTTGTGTAATTTTAAATAAAAATTTATCATCTAGTTCTATTTTTTTGGAAAATATTAAGCCATCACCATTATCCCATTCAAGTTGAACAGGAGTATTTGGAGTCAAAGTGTTGTTTCCTTTAGATTTCCAAATTGTATCAATTAAAGGAAGCTTTACGTTTTCATTTCCTCCAGAAGCCCAACCTGTTTCAATAAAATATTCTTTTGATGAATTTTTTGGATTTAAAAAGATAACTTTATTTTCACTATTTAAATTTTCATTATAATTTTTAAATATAATATCATCTATAATTCCGCCATTTAGTGATATTGAGCCACTAATATTATCATTAGAAATTTTAATTCTATTTGTTTTATTGATTATATTATTTCTAGTTTGTTCATTTTTTATTTCTTTTTCATCTTCATCAATTGAGGGAGAAGAAGATTCTAAATTTTTTTCAATTTGTTGGTTGGATGCTACTTGCTCTACAACTGGCGGTTCAAAAAAAGTTGCCCAACCTATAAGCACAACAGTTGAAAGTATAATTGCAATTAATACATTTTTAGAATCCATTTACTTTTTTTCCTTATTAAGATTTGGAACAGGATCTAATCCACTTTGACCACCTAAGATTTTTATAGGGTGACATTTTAAGATTCTTTTCAATCCATAGAAAGAACCTTTTATAACTCCATTTACTTTTAAACATTCTAAGAAATATTCAGAACATGTAGGTTGGAATCTGCAACTAGGCATAAGATGCGGTGAAATAAAATATTTATAAAATTTAATTACTAGTATTATTAAATGCTCAATCAACTTCATATTTATGCCATTTGTTTTTTTATTTTTTTAAATATATCAATTACTTCATTAAAAATTAGTGCAAATTTATCTTTGTATACAGTATTTTTTCCTAAAATTACATAAGTGTAATTTAAGTCAATCAGACCCTTTACTTTTGTAACTTTTTGAACAGCTGATCTAAGCTTACGTTTTACTTTATTTCTTATAACTGAATTTCCTATCTTTTTTTTCATTACAAAACTAATATTTAAGCATCTATTATTTTTATGATTTTTTTCGAAGTAGATAATAAAGTATTTATTATTAATTTTTTTTTTTTTTAAAATTCGTA
>Ga0209089_10004592_pt1 | contig 11486 bp, 10 predicted proteins | sample ArcticOcean_MG_C_FD_187431 | JGI IMG/M metagenome (GOLD analysis project Ga0209089, IMG submission 187431) | Marine microbial communities from western Arctic Ocean - ArcticOcean_MG_CB2_150 (SPAdes) (version 2) | ecosystem: Environmental > Aquatic > Marine > Oceanic | place: Arctic Ocean: Canada...
AAATAAATCTTAATTTTATATAAGGTTTAATAAAAAAACCCAGTGTATAGAAATATACACTGGGTTTTTTACTTATTTTCGTTGTTCTAATCTTTTAATAATGTTACAATTCCAACTAATAAATTTGTAAGCTAAAAGCAAGGTAAATTATTGCATGCTACCATATATTATACGGAGAATATTCGCCAGTATACCTGTATTGATAGTTCTTGCTTCGTTTACTTTTTTCCTACTTAGATTAGTTCCCGGAGATCCTGCCACTTTAATAGCTGGGCATGAAGCAACTCCTGAAGAATATGAATACGTTAAAGCGAGCTTAGGGCTCGATAAACCTGTGCATATACAACTATGGAAATGGGTATCTGGAATGGCTCAAGGAGATTTTGGAAAATCGCTCAGATCAGGACTTCCAGTATTTCAATTAATAAAAGGAAGAATAGAACCTACTCTTTCATTAACTGTAACAACTCAAATAATCGCGATGTTAATTGCAATACCTTTAGGAGTAATAGCAGCATGGAAGGCAAATACTATAATTGATCGACTTATAATGCTGTTTTGCGCTGTTGCTTTTTCTATTCCAGTATTTTGGCTTGGTTATATTTTAATATGGTTATTTGGGTTGTGGGCTTTTGGAAGGGATTCAGCTATACTTCCAGTTGCAACATTTGTTCCTATAGCAGAAGATCCTTGGGAATTTCTTAGGCATATGATTCTGCCAGTATTTTCACTCGGGCTTTTAATATTAGCTGGAATTGCAAGAATGACGCGAGCTAGTGTTTTAGAGGTGCTAAAAGAAGATTATATTCGTACTGCTAGAGCAAAAGGATTAGGAGAGCATATTGTACTTATTAGGCATGCATTGAGAAATGCATCTCTGCCCATAATCACAATTATAGGTCTAGGGCTTGCTGGCTTATTATCAGGAGCTGTAGTTACAGAAAATGTTTATGCTATACCTGGGTTAGGGAGAATGGCAGCTGAAGCTATATCTACTAGAGACTATCCAATTATTCAAGGATTAATTATTCTAATTGGAGTTGCTTATGTATACGTAAACCTTTTAATTGATATAGCTTATGCATTTTTAGACCCAAGGATTAGATATTAATGAATAAACAAAGAATAAATAATACTTACATTGAGGCATTTAAAGAAACTCCTCTTGGATTTATAGTTAGTATTATTGAATATTTAATCTCAATTATCAAAAACCCAAAAGTTCTTTTATATAATATAAAAAAACAACCAACCATGGCTTCTGGCATGATTATTATTTTTCTCATGATACTAATAAGCCTATTATCACCGGTATTGATGACATACGATCCAAATGACATTGAAATGGATGATAGATTTCAACCCCCTGGTGAAAAATCTGAAGAAACTGGTAAAACCTATTGGTTTGGATCTGATGCATTTGGCAGAGATATATACAGTAGAACTATAGATGGAGGAAAAGTTTCATTATTTATAGGATTTGCTGTTGCATCTTTCAGTGTTTTTTTTGGTGCAATTTTAGGTTCAATTGCTGGTTATTTTCGTATGGTTGATTCAATATTAATGAGAGTTATGGATGGAATTATGGCCATTCCTAGCTTATTATTAGCTATAGCATTGATGATGCTGCTGCAACCTGGGGTTTGGACTGTAATTGCAGCAATAACTATCGTAGATACCCCTAGAATGACAAGAGTTGCAAGAGCTTCCGTGCTTAGTTTACGAGAACAAGTATATATAGAGGCAGCAAAAGCAGTAGGGGCAGGCAATGTCAGAATAATATTTAGACACATCATACCTAACCTCATAGCTCCTTTAATTATCATGGGAACTTTTGTAGCAGCTGGAGCAATGTTAACAGAGGCATATCTAAGCTTCCTTGGAGCAGGTGTCCCTCCTTCAAGCCAAGCTACATGGGGTAATGTTATGGCTGAAGGAAGAACGTTTATACATAAAGCAATGTGGGTAATATTTTATCCAGGTTTATTCTTAGCAATTGCTGTTACTTCTATAAATTTAATGGGTGATGGCCTTAGAGATATGTTAGATCCTAAACTAAGGCGTAGATTATAAATTAATTATTTTATAGCATATATAAAACCATCTTCAGAGGCTAAATATATAACCCCATTAGAATAAGATGGACTACCTTTAATTTGAGCACCAGTATTAAATATCCAAATATTTTTCCCATTATTTATATCAACTGCATGTAAATTTCCATTAGAATCTCCTATATATACTACATCACCGGCAATTGATGGAGAGCTCATAATAAGACTTTTAGTAAAATACTCCCAATTTTTATCTCCTGTTTTCTTGTCTACTTTAATTAAATTACCAGTATATCCTGCAGCAAAAACGTTGTTTTCATGCAATGCTGGAGTTGTGTAATATCCACCTCCACCACTTGCAGCCCATACAAAACCTCTTTGATGAGGAATAGAATTTGTTAAACCCAAAAGAAATAATTGAGACTTAAACCTTAAAAAAGAAGCATCCCATGGCAAATTAATAGAATTCCAATCAACTGCTTTAATACCTCCTGAAGGATTAGGTACAAATATTAAATCCTCTCCAAAAACAGCAGATCCTGATGGCTCTCCATCAATTCTAAAAGTAAATTTCTTCCTTCCAGTATTTTTATCTAAAATATATAAACCATGTTCATATGAAATAATAGCAACTACATCTTTATACACTGAAGGAGAAGAAGTAATCCATCCACCAGTATCAAAAGTCCATATTTTAGATCCATTAATCACATCAATAGCATACAGTAAGCCATTACCAGATCCAATATAAACTATTCCATCAGAAACTGCAGGAGACGACAATACAGTCCCTCCAAAATTATATTCCCACACTAAGCTTCCATCAGATTTATTTATAGAAATAACCTTTCCTAGCTTTAAACCTACAATTAACTGATTCTCTACAATAGATATTGTTGAATATATTGGAGATCCTAAATCTTTTTCCCAATTCAATTTTCCATCATATAAATTAATTGATAAAATTCGTCCATCCCATGTAGATACATATAAATTTTTTTCTTCAATAACTGGGCTAGAAAAAATTTTCGAATCAACAAAGTATTTCCATTTTAAAATTCCTCTAGGAATAGCTTGTTCACTGTCAACAGAGGATGAATGAGTTAAATCTCGATGATACATAGGCCAATTTTCACTAGTAGTTAAAATAGATATACTAGATGAAGGTTTTTCTATTAAAAAATTAGGACTAAATCTTTTATAAGCACATCTTCCAAATATAACTAATAACAAAGCAAATATAAATAAAAACCAGATCACTTTACTATATTTGAGAATTTTTATTCTGTGTGATTGTAAATCACTAACAGATTTATATGTGTCACTCTTTAAATCAGAACGACATTCATTACATTTACTAGCATCACTAGAATTAGTAGCATGACATATTAAACAAAATTTTAATTTATTTTCCATAAAAGTTAATCAAAAGAATTAATATTGTTGAAAAAGTTTTCCCCAAGGGGTTTTTAAAGCTTCATTAATCCTCTTTTTACCTATAAACCTCAACCAATATTCGTTATGGTAAATATTTGATGCAAAATATGATAAAGGGACTAAAGGAGTCCTAAGTAATAATTTTTCTAAAGGCTTTAAAGGGCCCCAATAAATCAATTTTTGCATTTTACTAGCGAAAGTATTTTCAATATGACTGAATTTCCAGTCAACATTATCAATATTATCCCCAACTATTTGAATATTTTTAACATCTCCACATCCAAGACCTAACTTATCTGCTAAGTAAATAAATTTAACTTTTAAAGGATCAAAACCCATAAGCTTTGCAGCCACAGCGTCGATAGCCACTTGATCTTTACTTGCTAAAATTACATTTTTCTGATGCCAACGCATAGCTCTAGGGCCCGGACCATCTCCAGCTAAAGTCCCATCAGCAACTGCAAAAATACCTGGATGTATCTCTTTTTGTATTTTTAATAAATCTACAAGAGTTTCATGAATTACAGAATGGGTCCAATGCCTTCTATGATTCAATAATCCTCCAAATGCATTCTTCATTGCTCCGGTTAAATTAGTAAAAACATGAGTCTTAATTGTTGGTAAATGTACAATATTTTTTCCAATTAATATTTTTGGAATACTGAACCCTTCAGGGTAAACATCATCTAAAACAATCATTTTAGATTTAGGCTTATATTTAATCCATTCAGTCTCTTCAAGATGTACAGACTGTAGATTATGTTTTCTTTCTACATTTACATGTTTATTATTTATTGCCCCTTGTTTAGCATCTACTACAACTGTCCCATTATGTGTAGGAATTAATTTAGAAAAATTATCAGATTTCAAGGTCTCAATCACTCCATCTAATTGCCAAGGAGTGGTAGAGCATCCAGGATAATAATATTGCCAAGAAATATTTATTTTTAAAATAGTGCCTAAATCTTGCTTCAGGCATTCTTTATATCCAGCTATTTGCATAGCTTTTGCAATATCTTGTTTCACAGATTCTGGTGAAGTAAATACGACTGCTACTTTTGATTTCATATTTTATATGTCAATATATCAATATTTTCATTCTAAGAAATCTCTTAATTTTTTTGACCTACTAGGATGCCTTAATTTCCTCAGGGCCTTTGCTTCAATTTGCCTTATGCGCTCTCTAGTAACTCCAAATTCTCTTCCTACTTCTTCTAGAGTACGTCCTCTACCATCTTCTAATCCAAAACGAAGTTGTAATACTCTTGCTTCTCTCTCGCTAAGAGTTTCTAGTACATCTTCCACTTGTTCTTTGAGTAATTGATATGAGGCAGCTTCTGCAGGAGCTACGGCTGATTTATCTTCAATAAAATCCCCTAAATGGCTATCTTCTTCCTCTCCAATAGGAGTTTCAAGAGAAACAGGCTCTTGTGATATTTTTAAAATCTCACGGACTTTGTCAGGTGCTACTTCCATACCTTCACCTATTTCTTCACTAGTTGGTTCTCTGCCATATTCTTGAACTAGTCTTCTAGTTACTCTTAATAATTTATTAATTGTTTCAACCATATGAACAGGTATACGTATAGTACGAGCTTGATCTGCTATTGCTCTTGTAATTGCTTGCCTAATCCACCAAGTAGCATAAGTACTAAACTTATATCCTTTTCTATAATCAAATTTTTCAACAGCACGAATTAATCCTATATTGCCTTCCTGAATTAAATCTAAAAGAGTCATACCTCTGCCAATATATTTCTTGGCTACACTAACAACTAATCTTAAATTTGCTTCAGCAAGATGAGATTGAGCATCTTGACCTAAATCTCTTCTTTTAAGAAGATATGAACTAAAAACAAATTCGAATGACTCCAGATTTTTAGTAAATCGCTTATCTTTTAAAGCAATCGATAAAGCTTCTAAAGTGTCAATTTTATTTAATAATTCTGTTATATCCTCTGGAACAATACGAATATTTAATGCTAAGTTCTTAATACTTTTTGCAATATCTTGGGGTTCTAAATTTAGCAGTTCCGATAAAAAATTTAACTTTTCTTCAGGTAATTCAGAATCAACGGCAATTCTAATATCAGAAGATTCACTAAATAAATCCTTTATAGTCCATGATTTCCTATCGATTTGTGCACTTCTACCAATTGCGTCTAATAAATCACCGTGGTCAACTAAATAATTCAATGCTCTATTAATATATATCCATGATCTAACTGGCTGGTTTTCAGATTCAGCATATTCTTTATCTAATCTTTCCAAAAACCTCAAACTCTCTAGATGCCTTGCCAAGGAGCTCTCCTGAGCAGCTTTTAATAATCCAACTCTTCCAATCTCTCTTAAATACATTCTAACTGGGTCATCTATAATGTCAGAATCAACTGCGTCAATCAATCCTTCTTTTTTATTTTTAGAAGAACTTGTTTTAGAAGAACTTGTCTTAGAAGAACTTGTCTTAGAAGAACTTGTCTTAGAAGAACTTGTCTTAGAAGAACTTGTCTTAGAAGAACTTGTCTTAGAAGAACTTGTCTTAGAAGAACTTGCCTTAGAAGAACTTGCCTTAGAAGACTTTACTTTAGGCTCATCTTCCTGAAGCTCATCTTCCTGAGGTTCATCAAAACCAGCATCTTTAGAAAAGCTCATATCTTCTTTATCAGGTATCGTATGAGCTAAACCAATAGTCTCACTAATATTTGGCGAATGTTTTACAATTTCTTTGTCTACATCAGACCCATCTGAATCTTCATCACCAATCTTCATTTTACCCTCTACTTACTTTAAAATATCTAATTTATTTCTTTAAAAATGATTTTTTAATCAACATATTTAATTCAACAATTTTATCTTCTAAATCTCTAGGTGGAGGAATCCTATCGTGATTGGTAGACAAAATTTCTTTTTGTAATTCCAACAGATGATCCCTTTCTAATCTATTTAAACATTCAAATAAAGCTTCTTTTTTTTGTTTCATATCTACTAGAATAGGTTTATTAGATAACAATTCATTTAATAAATTTAGTAAATATCCATCTAAATCATTATTTAATTGATCAATTGTAGGTGAATTACTCCATTTCATAAATATTTCTTTATATTCACTATTTGAAAAATTTTCTGGAGAAAATCCAAATATATATTCTTTAAAATCAGGGTTATCTAGTAACAAGCATAATACATATTTTTCTAATTGTCCCTCTGTTTTTGGGTTTAAATTTGATATTAGTTGTGAATCATCTTTTTTTCGGTAACCATTTTTATTATTTTTTAAACTAGAAAAACTAGATCTTACTGAGCTTTCACTAACATCTAATGTTTTAGATAATATCCTAATGTATTTATCCTGGTCAAAATAGTTATCAATTGATGTGATTAGAGGAAAAATACTTTTAACCAATTGCAATTTCCCTTCACCAGATTGCACGTCAATCTTAACAGCTAAAACACGTATTAAATAATCAATTAATGGTTCAGCATTTTTAATAATAATTTCCCATTTTTCAGAATTTTGACGGATTAAATCATCCGGATCTTGACCTGGTGGTATTTCAGCTATTTTTAAAGTAAAAGAATTCATTTTTCTATTTGAAAACAACTGATTACGAGATTTTTGAGAATTTCCTATTAATTCCCAAGCCGAATCTAGGCTTCTTAAAGTTGCTTCCTGTCCAGCTAAATCCGCATCTAAAGCCAAAACAAAGTTATTACTTATTATTTTCAGAGCTGAAACTTGCTGTTTAGTAATAGACGTACCCATAGAAGCAACTACATTGGAATATCCATTTTGGTGTGCAGCAATTACATCCATATATCCTTCAACAATTATTGCCTCTTTTGATCTTTTAATCTCATCGTATGCTAAATTTAATCCATATAATATAGACTTTTTATCAAATATTTGAGTAGCCGAAGTATTAACATATTTTGGCATAGATTCATCTAAGGATCGAGCCCCAAAACCTATAACATTTCCTTTCCAATCATGGATTGGAAACATCAATCTATTATTAAAAAAATCTCTATACACTGAATTAATATTCTTTATAAGCCCAGCAGATTCAGCAACACTATCTTTTATACCATTAGATTTTAAATGAAATGCTAATTCTCCTGTACTTAAGCCTATATTAAATTTATTTGCAGTTTCTTTATCTATACCTCTTTTTAACAAATATTTATTAGCATAATCTCCATTTCTAGATTTTAAATTTTCTTGAAAAAATTTTAATGCTATTAAATTAGCCTCATACAAAGCCTGAAATTTTAAATCAGTCTCTTTTTCTCTTAGCTTTACTCCTGTTTTATTAGCAAGAAATTTAATTGACTCACCAAATCCAATAGATTCCATCCTCATAACAAATGCAAAAACATCTCCACCAATACCGCACGCTCCAAAACAATGCCATGATTGCCGATCAGGATTTACTATAAATGAAGGTGTTTTTTCAGAGTGGAATGGGCATACAGATTTAAAATATTTACCTGATTGATTAATAGAAATATAGCCAGAAACAATATCTATGATATCAGCTTTAGTTCTGATTTCTTCTATTACGCTCATATAAAATACCTAATCAAATTAATATTTTCGATAATTTTGTATTTTTTTAAAATCTATTTTTTTTCAGATTCAGAATATGAAAAATTAGTAATTGTATTAATTGGTTTTTTTACACTTTTAACGTGTCTATCTAAATGATCTATAATACTTCTTATATCAACTAAGATTTCCCCTATTGAGCCCCATTCATGTTTTTCATTTAACAATATTCGTAACTTATTTTCTAGGTCTTTAGATGCACTCCAAAAGTCTGACAGATCTGTACATAATATAGCTAGTTGATCATCCAGGTGATCAGGTAATTCCATTTCTTTAAACTTAACTAAAATATTATGCGCAAGTTCAGCAACTTGTCTAGGCTTAGACAAGCCTGGCTGTAATTCAAAATTATATTCATTATTAATCATTGAGAAAACACGTAATGTGATGCATATGATGTCCAAGATTCTCTTATATGTTCCAAGGCATCTTTTTGAACATCCGAATTCATATAATCTATTTGTTTAAATATATATTTCCATATAGAATCTACTTCTTTACGCCAAGGGTCAAATTCAAGTCCATAAGGATCTCTTTGCATAGATTCCAATAAGTCTTGAATCAACAATATATTGATTTTAACTTTTCTTAAACGGATTTTATCATTTATGTTCAAGTTTAGGTCCTAATTAATAATTTAGCAATCCCAGGCTGAATTCTTTCTGCAAATTGGATAGCGTAATTGTCTGTCATACCAGCAATAAAATCTACAATAACACTGTCTTTATCTATATTCCAACTAGTATATTCTTTTGGAATAGAATCTAAATGTAAATTAAGAAATTCATATAGTAACCTAATTATCTTACGAGCAACTTCTCCTTCTTCACTTAAATCTTCCGGTATATAAACATTTTCAAACATAAATTCTCTAAACAGATAAAATGCTTCTTTTATTTTATCACTCATACAAATTCTTGGAATCAATTCATGTTTTTGAGTAGATTCTATAGCTTCTTCAGAATTGATTACTATATCACTAACTAATGTATTAACCCTTTGAGAATGTGTACTACCTAAAATTTTTAAAATACTCGTAGGTATATCTGAAAAAGTTAATATTTTTGCTCTGAAGGCATCTTCAATATCATGGTTTAAATAAGCAATAGCATCTGACAATCTACATATTTGTCCTTCAAGAGATAAATTATCTGAAGATAATTGATGCAAAAAATCTCCCCTTGGTTTTGAATGCAATTTAATTCCTTGCCTAACTTCCCAGGTTAAATTCAAACCTTTCCCATTTTTTTCAATTTTTTCAACAGCCCTTACGCTTTGTAAACTATGCTTGAAACCTAGATGATAAATTTTATCAATCTCATCTTCCCCTATATGGCCAAATGGAGTATGGCCTAAGTCATGACCTAAAGATATTGCCTCACTTAAATCTTCATTCAAATCAAGTGCCCTAGTAATTGTTCTCGCAATTTGTGATACCTCTAAAGTATGAGTAAGCCTTGTGACAAAATGATCCCCAAGTGGAGATATGAAAACTTGAGTTTTATGTTTTAATCTGCGAAAAGCCTTTGAGTGCAGAATTCTATCTCTGTCACGCTGGTATTCTGTTCTAAAAGAGCAAGGATCTTCTTTAATATTGCGACCAATAGAATTAGAAGATATAGATGCAAACCTTGAGAAAGAATTTTCTCGTTCTTCTAATTTATTTCTTATATTTTTTTTCATCATATAATACTTTAGATTGCATTTATATAAATAAATTCTATATAAATAAATGACAATATTCAAATTATTATTTAATATATTATCAATGATACAAATATTACAACTTTAAATTTAAAAAATCTTAATATAAAGGTGATTAATGTCAAATAAAACAATCTATGAAACTCTAGGAATAAAACATGTGATAAATGCTAGAGGTAATCAAACTTTACTTGGAGGCTCTTTATTACCAAAAAAAGTACAAATTGATATGGAAGAAGCAGGATTATATTTTGTTGAAATGCAAGAACTTTTAAATAAATCAGGTGATTATATTGCTAATATTTTAGGTACAGAATCTGCATATATAACATCCGGGTGTGCTGCAGCAATAACTCTTAGTACAGCAGCATGTATGGCAGGAAATGACGAAGAAAAAATCGGAATGCTCCCCAACACATCTAAAATGAAAAACGAAATACTAATTCAGAAATTACAAAGGTACCGATTTGACAGATGTTTCACTTTAGCAGGTGGAAAGCTAGTTGAATTTGGTAATAAATCAAAAACAACTAAAGAGGATCTTGAAAATTCAATAAGTGATAAAACTGCAGCCATCTCATATGTGTTAAATACAGATATAACTAATAATATGCTTTCATTAGATGATACTGTATCTATTGGACGCAAATATAACATACCTGTAATTACAGATGCAGCTTCACAAATTTATCCTCTTGATTATTTCAAAAGGAGTGCTCAAAAACCAGATCTAGCTTGTTTTGGAGCAAAATACTTTGGAGCCCCTCATTCTTCAGGTATTGTAGCAGGTAAAAAAGAATTAGTAGAATCAGTAAAATCACAAGGTTTTATTGCCTATCACCATGATGGAGGATTAGCTTTTGGTCGTGCAATGAAATTAGATCGACAAGAGATTGTAGGAGTAGTATCTGCATTGACTTCCTGGTTCACAATAAATCACGAAGATAGATTGATCAGCTATGATAAAAAAATTGAAACAATCGAGAGTTACATAAAAGGAATTGAAGGTGTTAAAAGTGAAGTTTTACAAGTTAAAAAATTCTATGGATCTACATTGAAAATCAATATTGATTCTAAAAAAATTGGTAAAACTGCACAACAAATTGCTGAAGAATTAGATCAAGGAAATCCAAGAATATGGGTTTATGCAGAATCTGATTCAAAAAATTTAAGTATAGATGCAAAAAACCTTTTATCCGATGACGAAACTATAGCTATTAACGTACATACTTTAAATGAATCAGAAGAAGAAATTCTAGGAGAACGTTTGAAATCACTTCTAACATGATTTAAATTTATTATAGGATGGTTTAAATATTTATGAATTATTATAAACAAAATGATAAAAGCAATACTTACCAATATCCTGCCCATCATGAAGGTGAAGGTATATTTAAAATATGTCCATTGTTTAATGAAGAATTAAACTTACCAATTAAAATGCAAATATGGACTTTGAACCCCGGAGATAGTGAAGGCGATCATACCCATGGAGAAGATAGTCCTTTAGAAGAATTTTATTATTTTATAGAAGGAACTGGGATAATGTACATTAATGAAGAGAAAATACCTATAAACCCGGGAGACACCTTTTTAGTACCCCCAAATGTAAACCATGGATTTAAAAATACAGGTGATTCTATTTTAAAATTATTTATAATATGGGGATTGCCTAATGAATCTAT
>Ga0209089_10004604_pt1 | contig 11473 bp, 10 predicted proteins | sample ArcticOcean_MG_C_FD_187431 | JGI IMG/M metagenome (GOLD analysis project Ga0209089, IMG submission 187431) | Marine microbial communities from western Arctic Ocean - ArcticOcean_MG_CB2_150 (SPAdes) (version 2) | ecosystem: Environmental > Aquatic > Marine > Oceanic | place: Arctic Ocean: Canada...
TGAAAGGAACTCAGAGGGAAGAAATAGCCAAAGCGATTGGAATTGGCGCTGTGAAGTACGCCGACCTTTCTACAGAGAGGACGAAGGACTACGTTTTCGACTGGGATAGGATGCTAGCCTTCGAAGGCAACACCGCGCCTTACCTCCAGTACGCCCACGCTAGGATATGCAGTATTTTCAGGCGCTCGGGTACCGAGCGCTCCTCACTCAGCGGAATCAGCATCTCACTCTCTCGACCTGAGGAGCTACTGCTGGCAAGACGTCTAGTCAATTTCGCTGCAGTCACTGACGACACCCTAGACACATACTCCCCACACCGTCTCTGCACATACCTACACTCGGTCGCCTCGGCCTTCGCAACTTTCTATGAGGTCTGCCCCGTTCTGGGTGCAGAGGACGAAGCGACTAGGAGGAGCAGGATGGCCTTGTGTGATTTGACCGCGAGGACGATATCGACGGGGCTCGGACTGCTGGGGATAGATTCGCCCGAGCAAATGTAATCAACAACACCCCGTGGACCCATCATGCCAGCCGTAGGCGATACCGCCCCTGACTTCACTCTGACAGCCCAAGACAAGTCCTCCGTGACACTGAGCGAGATGCGCGGAGGACGAGTCATCTTAGCGTTCTATCCCGCCGCTTTCACAGGAGTCTGCACCAAGGAGATGTGCACCTTCTCTGACGGAATGGCCAGTCTCGAGTCGTGTGGTTCCTCGGTGCTCGGGATTTCGGTAGACTCCCCGTTTTCTAACTCTGCGTTCGCCGAGGCAAACGACATCTCGTTCCCATTGCTCTCTGATGTTCACCGCGAGACTGTCGATGCATACGGTATTGCTCTCGACGATTTCGTCATCTCCGGATACACAGTGGCCCAGCGCTCGATCTTCGTAGTAGAGGCCGATGGAAACATCGGTTACGCTTGGGTCGCCGACAACCCGGGACAGGAACCTGACTACGAGGCCGTGATGGCTCACTGTGCCTCGCCATAGGCGAGGTACCTGACTAGCGAGCCGTAGATTATTCCAGAGACCATCAGGCTCTCCTCGTTGAAGCGATCCATCGTATCCAGATAGGTGTGGTACTCGCTCGAGCCAGATCCGTAGCAGACAATGGCTCTGCCGTAGTCCTTGTCCGAACCCTCATCATCATCGAGGTTGTAGACGAAGGGGGCGTGGTCGGAGTTGTAGGGCATGGCGGTGGAACTGTGCTTGTGGATACTAATCGAGTACTTATCCGCTAGTTCTGGATAGGCGCTTGAGAATACGCTCGTGATACCTTTGATGAGGTCTATGTCGGCCTTGTTGTTGCCGAAGAAAGTCACTCCGGAGTTGCGCTCCGCATCGACGTGATTCATGTCTAGATTGACGTAAAGTCTGAGATTTTCCGCTAGCATGGTCTGATGCTTGTCGACCCACTCGGTGGAGCCCCACAACCCCTCCTCTTCACCTCCCCATGTACAGAAGTAGATGGTGTGCTTAGGGGTCCCCAATAGTGATTCCAGCAGTCCGAACTGCCTAGCTATCTCCTGTACGGTGGCAACTCCTGACGTATCGTCCACTGCTCCCGGTCCGTTGTAGACAGTATCGTGATGGGCCCCGAAGATGATGAGTGATTCACTTTGCCCCTCGATTATTCCACAGGGCACGTGTATGGTCGCAGTGCCCTGATTGTTGACATCGGTGATGAACTGCAGGCGGGCATCGCCATTGATGACTCCGTCGATAATCGTCTGCCCAACGCTTCTCGAGACCATGATGAATCCCAGGCTCTCTGGAATTGGATCTATCGAGGAAATCCCTACTGACTTGAAGTAGGGCACGCAGTCATCTGCAACCAGTTCGTCGCAGTTTTGACGGTCGTTAATCAGGATTAAACCCTCAAGGTCGTTGTCCGCAGCGCGTTCAAACAGCGCTGTGTTGCCCTCCGTCTCAGGCTTCAGCCAGATTATACCGACTGCATTGACAGCCGAGTTCCAGTCCGCTGACTCGTTGCCAGTTCCGAGGTCCACTACAGACATATCATCGACGTAGCGGACGAAAGACGAGCCACTGTAACCCTGCAGGACGAAGTCCTCCCGGTGCGCGAACTCGACTATCTCGCGGTTAATGTCGGCTGCAGTGCAAGGTGTAGGGCCACCGAATATATCTCCAATGTCACCAGGTGTGCATATCGAGAGCTCAGGCTCGTTGCCGATGATGAACATCGGCACGTCGAACTCCTCGAGAGTGGATGGTATGCCCATCGAGGAGAAGTTGGACTTGATCGCCTCGGCGGTGTTCTGCTCCTCTATTGTTCCAGAGAGCCTGCCCCCCCAGTCCGGGTGCCCTAGATCGACAAGCGACTGAGCGTAGGCCCGGGACTGTGCTGCATCGAACTCGATGAGCCGATAGTCTGGCTCACCTTGGATCCACTCGATGATGTCGTCTCCGTACAGAATCGCACCGCCTGAGCCACCTACTATGATTAGCGCACTCACGATGAGGACTGGGACCGGCAGCTCGCGTGCACGCGCAATCCAATCAGAAAGCCCCTTACGGGGCTTGGAAGCGATACTCTCAGTCTCGATGACCTCTGCGTCGACTGCCTTCTCCACGAAGACCTCGCGCCTCCGCCGGACTATTGAACCCACGCTGGAGGAGATTCGCCAACCGCCGGTTAGTTGCGGGCGACCTCGTCGCCAGTCCAGCGCCTTCCTAGGGTGTGTTCGACATCCATCTGGTCGAGGATTCTAGCCACCACGAAGTCGACTAAGTCGCCGATGCCCTCCGGCGAGTTGTAGAAACCCGGACTTGCGGGCAGTATCACAACACCCCATGACGACATCCTCGCCATTGCCTCTAGGTGTGGTGTCGAGACCGGAGTCTCGCGCGGAACCAGAATCAGCTTACGCCTCTCCTTCAGCGCTACTAGAGCGCTCCTGGTTACTAGGTTATCAGATATCCCAGCCGCTATCTTGCCGATGGTGGTTCCACTAGCGGGGCAGACGACGTAAGCATCGAAGCGAGCAGAGCCCGAGGCGGCGCGGGCTGCGAGATTGCCATTGTCCTCGAGCATGACTCCATCGCGTTCACCGAGGACCTCTGGTGCTATGCCGCACTCAAGGTCGAGATTAATCGCTCCGGCATTGGTCACTATCAGACTGACTGACCACCCTGCATTCAGCAGCTCGTCAACCAGACGCACGCCGTACTGCGCCCCGGATGCACCGGTTATGGCAACCACAGCCTCAGGCATGGTTGTCGGTTCACCATCTCATCCTTGAATGGTTGCTTCGGCTCACAGGCTCTCGGAGAGCGCCGCGGCTAGGTACCTGTACTCGTCCACGTGGTTATACAGTTGCGCGGAAATCCGAATGTACCTGACACCGTGATGCTGCCATGGCATCACCGGGACCTGGATGCCATACTCGTCGAGCAGGAAGTTGTGAAACGGATCTCCCTCAAGGCTCATCGGACCGACTTCGCCATCAGTGGGAATCTCCACCGCAGCCAACGCCGACACCATCGAATCTGGGAAAGGAGGAGTGGTTCCAAGCGCCTCGCAGATGATATCTCTCCCCTCAATCGCGAGGGCGTGATTGCGTTCCATGATTCTAGGCCATCCTCCTTCGACGAGCCCACCGAGGTACTCAATAGCCTTCGGGATGCACATCCACGCCGAGGGGTCCTGCGTCCCAGGCCATGCGAACTCGAATTCAAACTTCTCCTGCGCCTCGCCCTCGTACGATGCGCCATGGCCGATGTTCAGGGGACGTATCAGGTGCTTACGGTCCTCACGAATGTGTAGGAAGGCCGAGCCCTTAGGAGAACACAGCCACTTGTGGCAGTTTCCAGTGCAGTAGGCCGGAGCGAGTAGAGACAGATTCAGCGGGACAATTCCGGGTCCATGCGCGGCATCAAGCAGGACATCAACTCCTCTCGATTGTAGTTGATCAGTCAGCTCTTCGAAGGGCATTCGCATCCCGGTTGGACTGGTTACCGTATCTATCAGGGCCAGCACGGTCCTATCGGTCACCGCTCCCATGATGATATCGATTACATCTTGCGGTCGTCCGACCCTAAACGGAATCTCTACGACTACCGTCTTCGCACCTGACCTTTCAGTTACGAAGTCGATTGCGTTCCAGCAGGCCTGGTAGGAGTGGTCGGGGACGATGATCTCGTCTCCGGGCTGCAGTTGCAGGCTCCTAAGCACGGTATTGACTCCCTGAGTGGCATTGCTGACAAAAGTCATTCCATCGATGTCAGCGCTCAGGAACTCCGACAGAGTACGTCGAGCCTTGTCCCATAGGCCGAAGTATTCTCTCTCAAAGAACCGGACCGGGTCATTCTCCATCAGGGACCTGAACCGACTCTGCTCCTCGAGGATGACAGAGGGAGTGGCTCCAAAGGAGCCATGGTTAAGGAAGGCGGTTTCTGGGTCGAGTGTCCAGTGATGAGACAGGTCGCCTTTGCGAGGCCGACTCATGCGGGCATCTCCGGACTCCACTCAATTGGCTTTGATGGCGACCGACCGAGGTTCCGCTCACAACTCGCCAGCAGTGCCCACTCGACTCTGGCTAGGTCAATGGGTCTTCCCAAGGGATCACTGGTGTAACCTAACTGAGAGAGGCTGGAGTGGACTCCAGCACTCATGCCGCATCCCTCTAGGTCCTCAACACGGGTTCCGGGGGTGTGGATGTTGATTGACATTCCGTGGCGACTGACCCAGTGAAGGAAGGAGAGCCCTATCGAGCAGACTTTGTGGCCGTCTACCCAAGCTCCTTGCATGGACGAGTCCTTGTAGGCAGTTACGCCGCACTCGGCGAGGGCGCTGATACTCCAGTCCTCCAGTCTCCCAATGATTTCTCTGATGTTTTGCTCCTCTATCGCCCACTTGATGATGGGGTATGCGACTAACTGCCCCGGGCCATGCCAAGTGATGCCCCCGCCCCGGTCAGTCAGAGATGTCGGGTAGCCATGTACTACGACGCCGTCCCTGACCGCTTTTGGCCCGACGGTGACGACCTCCGGATGCTCTACCATGATGACGGTGTCAGGAATCTTGTCTTCGATCCTTTGCTGCTGCATCTCCTTCATTGCCTCAGCCATGATGTGATACTCGACGACGCCGGCCCTGAGGATTCTCAACTCACTCATCATATCACTCAGCTGATGTGTATGGCGTGACCCAGTGTCTTCAGGACACTCTCGTGGAACGCCTCTGACATAGTGGGATGGGCGTGAACTGTCCCGGCCACGTCCTCTAGCAGCGCGCCCATCTCAAGCGCGAGGATGAACTCCCCATGCAGTTCCGCTACATGGGTGCCGACCGCCTGCACTCCAAGGATGACGTGATCTGACTCCCTCGCAGTCACGCGGATGAAGCCCCCAGTTTTCTCCGCCTCTATGCTGAGCGCCCTACCGCTTGCGGCTAGAGGGAACTTGCCGACGATGATCTGTTCGCCACGCTCCTCCGCCTCATCTGGTGTCAGGCCGACTGAGATAATCTCTGGCTCGGTGAAGACGATGGCCGGAATCGCGACCTTGTCGAACTCGCGCTTGTGCCCGGCTATGATCTCAGCGACCATCTCGCCTTCTGCGCTGGCCTTGTGGGCGAGCATCGGCTCTCCCGCAACGTCACCGATGGCATAGATTCCTGGGACCGAGGTACGGCATTGTCTATCGATCCTGATAAAACGGCCTGCTGCATCCATCCGAACTCCAGTGTTCTCCAGCCCCCAGCCCTTGGTGTTGGGCTTCCTGCCGACTGTTACAAGGACTCTGTCGACCTTGACCGTGTGCTCCTCTCCATCCTTTTCGAAGGCGAGCTCCACTTTCCTCGACGCCCCCTTGCCCTTGATTACGGCGCCTCGCGCTAGAGCGTTGGTGTGCACTACTACTCCGTGCTTCTTGAGCCAAATCTCCAGCGGTCTGCACAGCTCCCTATCCATGATTGCGAGGATATTATCGAGCCCCTCGATAACCGTAACCTCCGTTCCTAGCTTGGCCAGTGCGCAGCCCAGTTCGAGCCCTATGTAGCCGCCGCCAACGATGGCAGCACTCTTGGGCAGGCTATCGAGGTCAAGTGCGCCGGTCGAAGAGAGGATGAATTCCTCGTCACATGGCATGAAAGGTAGATCGATGTGGCTTGAACCAGTTGCTATGATGATATTCTCAGCCTCGATATCGACCGATCCTTCGGATGTCTCGACGGTACAGCTCTTCGGTCCAATGAAGTTCGCCCATCCCTTGATTAGGTCGGCACCGGCACTCTTCAGCAGTCCCTCAACGCCCTTGTTCAGACGCTCGACGATGGAGTCCTTCCACGACACTAGGGCGGCCATGTCCACATGCGGCTCACCTCCTACCGAGAGGCCCATGTGGCCGCCTTCGGAGGAGTGCTGCCGGAGCGACTCGAAGCGCTCTGCTGCGTGAATGATTGCCTTGCTTGGAATGCAACCGCGGATGAGGCAAGTACCGCCGGCCTTGTCGGCCTCTACAACTATCGTCTTCAGACCTAGTTGCGCGGCTCTGATTCCTGCCACGTAGCCTCCTGGACCCGCGCCGACAACCAGCACGTCACACTTACGTGTCTCGCCCATTTTACACCTCACATGAAGATAAGCGCAGGGTGCTCGAGCATTCGCCTCAGGTGTTGTACTAGAGCTGCGCCATCAGCCCCATCAACGACCCGATGGTCGAACGAACTTGATAGATTCATGATTCGTCGAACGACCACCTGGCCATCCTTGGCCACAGGCATATCCCTCGCCTTGTGTATGCCGAGTATGGCTACTTCAGGGTGGTTGATGATAGGGGTGGCCCCGAGTCCACCGTCGCGACCTAGGCTGGTGATGGTAAATGTCGATCCCGTCAGGTCATCGAGACTCGCCGTACCGCCTCGGGCAGCGCCAGCGACTCTTTGCAGTTCGGCTGCCGCCTGCCATGCATCCATGGCCTCGACGTGCTTGACCACAGGGACGTACAGCCCCCTCTCGGTCTGAGTGGCTATGCCGATGTGAACGGCATCGTGGCGAGAAACGACTCCTCCTTGATCGTCGTAGTGGGCATTGCACTCAGGATGATCTGGCATTATCTTTGATAATGCCAGCATGATGAACGGCAGGTAAGTCAGCTTGGGCTGACTCTCGTCACGCGAAGCGTTGAGCATCTGCCTAAGTGTCTCAAGCTCGGTGACATCGGCCTCCTCGAAGTACGAGAAGTGAGGGATGGTGCGCTTACTGATGGTCATTTGCTCGGCGATTTTTCTGCGTAGACCGACAACCTTGACCTCGGTTACGCCAGTGCGCTTGGTCGAGTATGCAGAGGGCGCCGCTCCCGATACCGCTCCGTCGGCTGCGATGTAGGCGTCGAGGTCTGCATGACGAACTCTTCCTGCGGGGCCTGAACCCCTGACCTGAGACAGGTCCACTCCTGCCTCTCTGGCGCGGCGTCGGATGGCTGGGCTTGCCAACACTTTGCCAGACGACGCCACAGGTGCTGCAGATGGCTCAGGTGCTAGAGGAACGGGTTCGGGTGCAGGGGCAGGCTCAGGTTCGCTTGATGGTTCAGGTTCCGCTTCAGATTCGACGGATGGCCCAGGCTCGCTTATTGAAACAGCAGCAGCGTCTGAATCGAATTCGACAAGAGCCGATCCGACTGCTACCATCTCGCCGACATCACCGCTGAGTGAGCTGACGACGCCAGTGATAGGAGAGGGTATGGTGACGGTGGCCTTGTCGGTCATGACATCCACAATAGGATCATCCTCTGTGACCTCATCACCTGCCGCAACGTGCCACTGTACGACCTCGCCCTCGACAACCCCCTCTCCTATGTCGGGCAGTTTGAACACGTGCTTGCCCATGCTCAGCCCTCCTGCGTCCTGCGTATCGCCGCGGCTATGCGAGTAGGTCCCGGCATGTAATCCCATTCAGTGGTGTGGGGGAACGGGGCGTCCCATCCCGTGACTCTCTGAATCGGACTCTCGAGGTGGTAGAAGCAACGCTCCTGCACTGATGCGGCCATCTCGGCACCGAATCCGCTAGTCTTAGGTGCCTCATGAACAATTACACATCTCCCAGTCTTCTCGATTGAATTGACCACTGCATCCCGGTCCCACGGAACTAGGGTTTGCAGATCGATGAGGTCGCAAGAGACTCCGCTGTCGCGAATTGCCTGCTCGCTGACATGCACCATGGTTCCCCAGGCTATCACCGTGCACTCGTCGCCCTCCATCGCCAGACGGGCCTCGCCGAGTGGCACAGTGTAGTGCGACTCGGGAACCTCGGCCTCAGGGTGCCCCTCCCAAGTCGGTACGTTGTGCGGGTCGCCGTAGAACGGACCTCGGTAGCATCTTTTAGGCTCGAAGAAGATGACCGGGTCGTTGCACTCCACGGCGCTTATGAGGAGCCCCTTGGCATTGTACGGAGTAGAGCAGTAGACTACTTTTAGGCCCGGAGTGTGTGTGAACTGCGACTCTGGGGACTGCGAGTGGTGATGGCCACCCCTGATCCCCCCTCCAGCTGGGGTTCGAACAGTCACCGGTGACCAGTACTCACCACCGGAACGGTGTCTGATCTTGGCCAGCTCGTTAACAATCTGATCGTAGGCAGGGAAGATGTAGTCTGCGAACTGAATCTCGACCACGGGTCTCAGTCCGTTGATTCCCATGCCGAAGGCGGTAGCAAGAATCCCTCCCTCAGAAAGAGGTGAGTCGAAGACACGGTGTGCGCCATGCTTGGCCTGCAGTCCGTCAGTCGTCCTGAAGACCCCACCGAAGTAACCGATGTCTTCGCCATAGACGATGACGTCGCCGTCCCTCTCGAGCATTATGTCGAGGGCATTGTTTAGTGATTGGATCATGTTCATATTAGCCATTCTAGCCCTCCATGACTTCGTCGAACTGCTCCTTTAGATGCCACGGCATCTCTTCGTAGACTTCGGTGAAGATTGTATCGGCCCCAGGATAGGGCCCATTGGCCAGATCGCCGTACTTGACAGCCTCCTTGTACGCGCTCATGACCTCGCCATCGATTCTATCCTCAAGTCCAGACTGTCGCTTCGCACTCCACTCTCCGATCTCAATGAGGTGGTCCTGAAGCCTCTCAATTGGATCACCGCCAGGCCATTTCGTGTGTTCGTCGCTAGATCGGTAGCGGCTGGGGTCGTCGCTGCTACTGTGTGCCCCGGCTCGGTAAGTCAGGACCTCGATATGAGTCGCTCCGGCTCCAGAGGCGGCGCGTTCGCGGGCCCACTTGGTGACCGCGTACAGAGCTAGGAAGTCGTTACCATCAACTCTTATCGAGGCCAGCCCGTATGGCAGTCCTCGTGTGGCAAACTCGCCGCTGGCGGTGGCGAAGTTAGCGTGCGTGGAGATGGCCCATTGATTGTTGACCACATTGAGGATTACGGGTGCCTTGAAGATGCTGGCGAAGTTGAGTGCGTAGTGGTAGTCGCCCTCGGCGCTGGCACCGTCACCAATCCAAGTGATGGTAACCTCGTCGAGTTTCTTGTATTGAGAGGCCATGGCCACTCCGACAGCTTGGCTGAACTGGGTTCCGACGGGACTTGATATCGAGATGAAGCGACCGTCCCGATAGGAATAGTGGACTGGCATCTGCCTGCCCTTGATATTGTCCTCAACGTTGCCTAGGCAGTGACAAATCATGCTGACCATATCGCGACCTCTTACGAACTGGGCCCCCGGCTGCCTGTAGGACGGAAAAATCCAGTCCTGTGTCTCGAGCGCCATCGTCTGGGCTATCGCAATACATTCCTCGCCTAACGATCGCATATAGAACGAAAGCTTCCCAGTCCTCTGCATCTTCATCATGCGGTCGTCGAAGATTCTCAGTCTGACCATATGCTCGAGCCCCTCGCGCAACTCGTCGGCGCTGAGCTTTGGATCCCATGCTCCTGAGGCCTTGTCGTCGTCTCCGAGGACTCTCACTAGGCCCCGCGCGTGCGGCACCGTGTCTTCTGCGATGCACTTGGTAGGGTCAGGCCGTTCGAGGTCACCCGGCTTCCACGACCAGGTCTCGAAGATAGCCTCCTCGCCCGGCCTGAAGGGAGCGTCGGGGATGTTGAACCCGGAACCCTCCTTCTTCTTGCGCGCCATGGTTACAAACTCCTCCTTTTGTCCATCATGTTTGGCCTCCAAGCAGTACGGGTTCTCCTCCGTAAGACTCCTCCCACAGCAGGCCCGCTCGGTAGCTTGAGCGCACTAGTGGACCGCTAGCCACAGCCTCGAAACCAATCTCGCGCGCCTCGCGGTCCCAGCGTTGGAACTGAGCTGGCGTCGGAAACCTGTCAACTGGCAGATGTCGATCACCTGGCTGCAGGTACTGCCCCAGCGTGACCATATCCACGCCAGCCTCGCGCAGCATGCGCATGGCCAACGTGACCTCCTCATCAGTTTCGCCGAGGCCGACCATGATGCTGGACTTGATGCGGATGTCTGGCCGTAGCCTGCGAGCTTCTCTGAGGATAACGAGGGATTGCTCGAAGGATGCGCGTGGGTCGCGTACTACGGCGTCGAGTCGAGGCACACACTCGACGTTGTGGGCGAACACCCTCAGAGGCAGATTTTCTAACAGGCCTGCCAATGCCTCAAGGTTGCCGTCGAGGTCAGAGCACAGCAACTCTAGGCCGACTTCGGAGCTGCGTTGCTTGACAGCGAGAATACAATCACGGTAGTGGCCTGCGCCTCCATCTGGCAGATCATCGCGGTTGACGACTGTGATGACTGCATGATTGAGCCCCATTCTTGCTACAGCCTCAGCCAACTCACTGGGCTCTTCTGGGTTCAACGGAGGGGGCGACTTGACGGTGCCGACTGCGCAGAACCTACAACCGCGGGTACAGACCTCTCCTGCCACCATGAATGTCGCAGTGCCCCTACTCCAACAGTCATGCACATTGGGGCATCTTGCCTCCTCGCAAACTGTGTGCAAGCCATGCTCGTGGACGTTAGATCTGGTATTGTTGTAGCGAATTTGGGCGGTACCGGTGGGCAGTGTAGTCGCGAACCATTCTGGCAACCGCTTGCGCATGGACCGGCGGCGCTCCTGAGCACCCCCTCTGGGCACTCCTCCGCAGCCGCCGCCCAAAGCGGATTCGGCGTCGATGGTCGGCAGGTGCGTTGCCATCGAGTCTATCGGACGAACGTGCGCCGTTAATCATTCTCCTACGGAGAATTCCTTAGGGATAGCAGATACAACGGGTAATATCGGTAATGGTCCTCGGCAGACCATGGCCAATGGCGCGGTGCTGGTTACCGGGGGCGCTAAGCGCATAGGCAGGGCTATCTGCCTGCGTCTGGCTGCTGACGGCTATTCTCTTATCATCCACTACCGCGGTTCTGAGGACGAGGCAGCGGACCTTGTCGAGACCATCCGATCCTCCGGTGGTAACGCGCTCGCTATCCATGCTGACCTATCCGATGCCGCATCGGCGGCCTCACTAATTCAGCGAGCTGGTACAGACTCGCA
>Ga0209089_10004620_pt1 | contig 11449 bp, 6 predicted proteins | sample ArcticOcean_MG_C_FD_187431 | JGI IMG/M metagenome (GOLD analysis project Ga0209089, IMG submission 187431) | Marine microbial communities from western Arctic Ocean - ArcticOcean_MG_CB2_150 (SPAdes) (version 2) | ecosystem: Environmental > Aquatic > Marine > Oceanic | place: Arctic Ocean: Canada...
TTGGTGAATAAAGCGGGTATTCCAAGAGAGGTAGTTGAGGGGTATATTGCAGGGCAAGAGGCTCTAGCACTCCAGTCATCTGAGGCAATCACGTCTAAAGCCTTTGAAATAGCTGGATCTAAGGCCGAATATACCAATCTCACAGCTTGGGCTGCTAACAATCTCACTGATGCTGAACAGTCAGCATTCAACGAGTCTGTGAGTAGTCAGAACCCCGCTATAACTGAACAGGCTATTAGAGGACTTGTGCAGCGTCATCAAGCTTCTGAGGGCTATGAGGGTTCTGCTATTTCAGGAACCACCGTTGCCTCAAACCGAGCGGACATCTACGAGGATAAGTCACAAATGCTGACTGATCTCGCCGATGAACGATATCAACAATCACCTGCCTTTCGTACCAAAGTGGATTCGAAGGTGGCTAGGTCGATGGAAAATCATGGAGGGTCTATACCCTCCTGATATGAGGAATTAAAATTTAATGTCTGACGTAACTGCCACTACTGGAGGTGGGACAGGCGTTCTATCCCATCCCGGTGCTGTACAAACTACGGTATCAACCTTTGCTAACAGAACAGCTCTATTTCTTGAGCTGTTTGGTGGTGAAGTTTTGAATGCCTTTAACCAAGCTCAAGTTACTATGAGTCGCCACAAAGTGCGGACTATTCCGAATGGTAAGTCTGCACGGTTCCCCGCAACTTGGAAGACGGATGCCTACGAGCACGATCCCGGTGATGAACTGGTCATGCAGCAGGTGCAGCACTCCGAGAAGGTTATCGCCATTGATAAGCTTCTTGTAGCTCCCGTCTTCATTGACGGTCTTGACGAGGCTATGAACCACTACCCCGTTCGGGCTGAATACTCCAAGCAGATTGGTGAAATTCTCGCCAATACAATGGATCAGCATGTACTCCAAACTATGACCTTGGCCGCAGCAGCAGCAGCAACCTTTGCTGGTGCCACTGGTGCCACTGGTCATGGTGGTAGCCGGTTGGGGTTCTCCGCCGGAGGCACGGGTGCTGGCACGGGCATTGATGCCATTACAATTGATGGTTACGATCTCCTGATTGACGCGATCTTTGCTGGTCACCGCTTGCTTGACGGCAAGAATGTGAGTGGCACCCGACAAGTCTTTATGGGGCCACTAGCCTTCTGGAGCTTGATGCGAGATCCCAATGCTACGGTCGCTGGTGGTGCTTTGTCCAATAAAAGCCCCATCGCCAACATCATGTCCCGCGATGTTGCAGGTACGGGATCACTGGCAGCAGGCTTCTTGCCTTCTATCGGTGGTGCTGAGTTGGTTAAGACGAACAACCTCAAGCAGACTAATATCCAGACGGGCAACTACCAAGTGGACCAGAGCAAAACTATTGCTCTGATGAACACGGGTGACTGTGTGGGTACTGTAAAGCTGGTTGGGTTGTCAATGGAGCAAACGTATGATCTGCGAAGGCAGGGTCATATCCTTGTTGGTAAGTATGCTGTGGGTCATGGCATCCTCCGACCGGAATGTGCTATTGAAATAAGTGATGCTGGTTCACTCACCCTCGCTTCAACAACTCCTGCCACACATCCGTAGAGATAACTAGCTATAACTGATCAAAACCACTAAAGCCCCTCAGAGTGTTAAAGCTCTGGGGGGCTTTTAATTTTAGGAGACTCCTTGGCTGAAGTACTCGCCAAATACACTCGCCTCTCCGCTGTTAATTTTATGCTCCGTTCAATCGGCGAAGCTGAAGTACCTACCCTAACAGCTCCACATACCAGACGCGGGGATGTTATTTCAGCCGTGACAGTGTTGGACGAGGAAGGGCGTTCATTCCAATCTGAGGGCTGGTGGTTCAACATGGAGCGCACGACTCATCCCATCGTAGTGTCATCCGCTGGGAATAACGAAATTCTCATCGGTGATACTATCCTAGATATTAAAAACAAATACTACACACCGGAAAAAGTCTACGTGGAAAAGGCTGGTAAGCTCTACAACAGGACGGACAACACATTCATTTTCACGTCAGGAGTAGAGCTTATCACCACGTACCTTATTCAATTTGAAGATCTTCCAGAAGTGGCTCGCCGGTATGTAACACTCCGGGCGGCTCGTGTCCTATCCGAAACAAGGGTGGGTGATCCGCAACTACGGCAATATGCTACTCAAGTTGAGGGGATGGCTAGAGCGAAGGTTGAGGAAAGCCAGTCTGAGCATGAGTCATTTAATGTCTTCAAAGACAGTGAGGCTTCAGAGCTTACTAATAGGGGGCTCAGGTAGTGGCTCTAATTAAAAAAGAAATTTCTGCTGTTATTGCCGGTGTGAGCCAGCAGACGCCTTCTAAAAGATCTGACGGTCATGTTAGCGAGGCCATTAATATGAGCTTCACCCCCGTAAAAGGGGCAAGTTCTCGACCGAACACTATTAGTAATTCTATCAACCAGCTACCTATAGCGGGCATACCCGAGTTGGTGACCCCCAATACCAGCCATCATGTTAGTCGTACCACAGATGAGTCGTATATTGTGACTGTGCTACAGCATGATGCTGCGGGGGCTCCGCTAACTCCGGCAACCCTACAAGTTATAGACTCAGCAGATGGTTTTGAGTACAGCACCAGCTTTGATACAGATGCTCTGGATTATTTAACCACAGCAAGCACTGCACCGAGCACTATAACTTGTGTAACTGTTAACGACACCACGTTTATAGCTAATAAAGATGTCATCACAGCTATGACTCCCGACCCTGCTCCCGTCCCTCGTAAGAATGAAGCACTAATCACAGTTCATAATGTCCCGTTCAAAACGCCACTTACGTCTAGCTCTAACCCTGATGTTGTTGGAGAAGGTATAGAGGTTAGGGCTTACCCCAGGGATACAACTCACGGTAGCATTCTGTTCGATGGCTCTAATATTGAAGCCTTCGAAAAAGAGAAAGCTGATGAATCGTTAACATCTGTATGGAGTACCACCATACCAAACGAGGCTACCCATGATCAAATCGCTGGGCACGAATGGGACGTCGCGCCCGAAGGGGCGACCCTATATGATCCGATTCTAGCTGCAACGCAGAATGCCTACAACCCGGTAGACCTTATAGAAGCTTATAGAAATGGCATTGCTTATAATCTCAATCATCGCGGATATTCTAAGGGGCGCAAACAGGGCTTGAATCTCCCCTCACCATCAGCAGCCGCACCGACCGTCCCACCGGCACCGCCAGGGTTTCACTGTCGAAACACAATGGATCAGGTGTATAGCACCATCGTCATGCCACTGTCCCAGACCACCGCGGCTAGTACGAACGGTACCATTCTGCCCGCAACCGAATGGCCCGATAATCAGCACCCCGGGGCTTTCGGTGCAAGCGGGGGTCAATGGGTGCAACCCCCAGTAGATTTTGATGCAGACACACCCTCCGGTATAGGGGCGCTCTTAGGGGACTCGGGCTTTCTCCCGGTCCTCACGCCCGCCACACCGTCGGCGCGGGTACATGAAGCTGATGTGATAGCTGGTGTATCCGTCCATGTCGGAGCAATGGAACTTCTTTATGTAGCAAAACCAGCTGTTATGACCCACGGCGTCGGTGGACCGATGGTCGAACTTGCTGATGCCAACGGGAACGCAGATACCATCTCAATGCCCTGGTTTATACAGTTTCACAATACACCGTCTGCGGAGGACCCAGCGTCCGGTTCAACAGATAACACGACCTGGGATCCACGGATATTCTACGTCACGTTCAAACTCGTAATAGAGCCCGATGGGGCGGATGTAAACTATTACCACTATCGCAGTCCTATGCTCACTCCTGGGGAGTTTGAACAACGCCTAAAGCATTATCCCGGGGCCAGGGCCCACCTACCTGGGGGGCCTGAGATCCGTGGAGCGCACACGGTTGACTCCGAACCAACCGATGACTTAGGTAACAAGTGGGTTGAAGTTTCAAATCTTAACAACACACGGCGTAATGACAATGATCGGCAAAACCCTGGGACCACCCCGAGTGCAACGGACTTGGAGCGGTCCTACCACTACTTCACTATTAGACCGTTCATCGGCGAGTTGCGTTGGACTAATAGGATGCCCGATTTTATATTTTATTCACCGAACGTAGACTTACCAGCACAGGGCACTGTGGGTGCCAATTTCACGACTTCAATCCCGGGAGCCTATAGAAATAGTGTCACCGGGACGGGTGGCGCTGCCGTCTGGAGCCCGCTGGTGTACGGGCTGGGTACGCCATATGGTCTGCTCGACTCACCCCCTGGTCGTATGGATATAAATAGCCCGCTCATAACGAGCCAGGACGGAGGCAATTTACAGTTCTACAATTCTGGTCCAGGGGTTGTTCTTGATCCATCTACTTTACCCCACACTCCTGAAGTAGGCAATTATTATCACTATAACTACCCAGCTTGGGAGTGGGTAGCCTCTGGGACAGATCAAATTTATGGGTACTCAGTCACCGAATTATTTGATCGGTCGAACCCAGCATGGGATGGCCCCCTTTCGAGGACTTATCCCCATCCGAACTTTATATCCGATGAAGCTAAGAGAGACTCTAATCTTAGGATAGTTGGAACCCCAGCTAATAATGTATCCATAATAACGTCCGAATATGGACCTATAACAATTGCCGACTTACCTTATCGGGCACCTGATGGTTTTTTAACTCGTGTAATTGGTGACCCGGCATCTGACGGTGATGAGTATTATTTGAAGTACGACCGGAAATCTGAAAGTTGGATTGAGGACCGGACCACCACCGAGACACATACTTTTGATACCGACACCATGCCTCATATTCTTAGACGAGTTATTGATGGAACGGCTCCTCGCGGTATACGCTTTGTTTTCTCTGCTGCTGCTGCTCTGAAAGATTCTACATTGCATGCGGATCATCCGAATCCCGAGACCAGCCAATGGGCCGAACGTCTAGTGGGAGACAATAAGAACGCACCACTTCCGAGCTTTATAGGGTACGGCATAAGTGAACTGTTCTTTTATCGAGACCGGCTAGGGTTCACCTCTAGGGGGGACTTGAACCTGAGTGAGACCGCAGAGCCTTTGAACTTCTTTAGAACCAGCCTGCAGACAGTTGTCGATAGTGATCCAATAGATATAACTGTGAGTCAAACATCTGGGTCTGGTTCTGTAGTAGATCTATTTGCTGCTGTATCGTTGAACAACGGTTTGATGCTGTTTGACCACGAGCAGCAGTTCCTCCTGCGTTCCGATGACGGGCAAGCCTTTACGCACAAAACAGCTCATTTATCAACACTTTCGTCGTACCCAGCAACTCTAGATAAATCCCCACTCTATATCGGAGATCGGGTTCTTTGGATGTCTGAAAAGGGCGGGTCTTTACGTGTTTGGGAATTCTACCCTAATGCCGCTACTACCCCCTACGAGGATATAACGCAACACATACCCTCCTATATACCAACCGGCGGGCGCAGTATCATTGGAAGTGAGAATAATTCAATGGTGGTTGTCCGCACAGATGGGGCTCCAGAAAGCCTTTTTGTTTATCAATACTTCTACTCAAAAGGCGAGAAGCTTCAACAAGCTTGGTCGCGCTGGGACTTTAGTGGAAAAATAATTCATGCCCATTTTGAAAAAGAGTATCTTAAAGTTATCCTGCACAGGCCAAATACAAACCCCAATATAGTTGGGTACCACATGGAAACTATAAACCTCGTGGCTAATCGAGATCTTCTGGATGTTGAGGCTCGGTTAGATCATAAGCTCACATTCAAAGCCCAGCTCGGAGAGATGGTGTACCAATCACAGATTGATGCAACTACTTTAACGCTAGCAAGTGGGCAAGGCTTCGGGCAGGCTGCGATAGCTACCCCTGGTTTTGTAGCGGTTGCTGGTGAGGGCACTGGTCATGAGGGGGATTCTCTGCCGATCACATTAATAAGCAACACATCAGTGTCCGTACCGGGAGACCAAACAGGTCTTAACGGCACGTCGGGGGTTGTGCATATTGGGAGACCCTATACCCAGTCCTTAACCCTGAGTCCGTTCTACCTGCGTTCGGATGATCGTAGACTAAATACCCAGATAAATCGGGAGGGAGGTAGAACTCAGATTAAAACTATATCGGTATCGCACTCTGAGTCACGCTTAGTCACGGCTGCAATAACCCGCCAGGGCGTTCAGACAAGCCAAACGATAGTGCCTAACAGCGAGCTTTCTTCTGGGGTGTCTAGATTTGATGTGCAGAGCAACCACTTAAACACGGATATAACTATATCAAGTGACTTCGAAGAATGGGATGAAATAAACAATGTTCTTGTGGTTACTCCCACATGGCATCCTATAACAATAACTGGGCTCAACTTCGAAGTACAATACCACGAACGGGGTCGAAGCCTTAAATGAGTTTAGATATACGGATGTCCGAGGAGGAGGACGCAGCGATTCTTGCCCCGAATCTTCGGGATATTGACACCGAGGAGATCTGGTGCGCTTCGGGTCTCGGACCACTTGAAGCCCTCAACCAAGCTTTTGAGTTGTGTGATATATGCAATACAGTCACTTTAGACGATGAGCCTATAGCCATGTACGGAGTAACAGTGGAGTCTTGGGGAGCCATCCCATGGTTATTAGGTTCAGAGGCTCTTGAATCAGTCAAAGTTTCGATGGCTAAGATATCCACGGAGACTGTTGATAGATGGGTAGAGAAGTGGGGAACTCTACGGAACTATGTGCATGCGGAAAATACGCAGTCAATTAGGTGGCTCAGAGACCATCTTCTTTTTGAAGTATCAGAGAAAACTATTGAACTTCGGGGTTCCCCGTTTCGAATGTTTGAAAGGACAAAGTAATTATGTGTCATCCGGCCTTGATTGTTGGACTGGTTGTGTCTGCAGTCTCAACAGGTTTGCAAGTTGCCAGTGCCAATCAGGCAGCACATGCTGCGGCTGATGCTCAAGAACGGGCTAACGATATTACAAGGCGACAGGCTATCTCACGCAGGATATTTGAATCCAGCCAACTAGCTGCCGAAAAGGGTCAGGCATATAAGAAGCTGCAGGTGGCTAGAGCCGATAAGAGTGTCGAGGGTATAGCGGCTCGTGGACGGCTTCAAGCGAGTATGGCTGATACAGGGCTGGGGGGTAATCTGCTAGACACACTAATGAGAAGCATGAATGTTGATGAGTCTAGGCAGCTTGGGTTACTTGATGTGTCAACAAGACATATGGAAGAATCCCAGTATTTAAAGGAAGTGGGATCATCTATGAAAGCGGCTTTTGAAATAGAGCGTATGCCCCTCATCCCAAGTAGGGATACGAGTCTTCAGACTGCTGGAGCTGTGGTTGGTGGTATTGGGACATTTGTAAACACGAGTAGCTCCGTGGGTAAGGCTTTTGATGATGACTGGACTTTCAAGTCGGCCTTTGGTGGGGAATGATGCCTAAACTTGAGGACAAGCTATCAGGTAACGACTTAACCATATCTTCAGAAGTGAAGACCTCTCAACCGTACCTTGCTGTACGGGCTCCTTCTGCCAGAGCCCAGAATATGCCAGAGATCCGTGCACTGGGAGATCTTGCCTCCAAACTAGGTGTCGTGGTTAACCGTGATATCGCACCAGCTATTGGTGATATACAGAAGCAAGTAGTGTTGGAGGCTGTCGATGCCTTCCGAGCCGGTGGACAAACCAAGGAGGATCTTTCGGCGCAACACCCCCTGTTTAGAATTGCTGTGAACCGAGGTATTGATGAACAGTCTGGGCGGAATGCGATAGCCCCCGGGTTAGCCAATGTGACCACTGCACTGGATAGGATTGGCGCAGATAATCTCAATGATCCTGTTTCACAGTCTGCTGCCATCATTGAAAAGATTCGATCAGAGGGTGAAGTCTCCAACCTTGGGGAAGACGGCACCCGTCTTTATATGTCAGCCATGCTGGCCGAGCTGCCTCGACTTATAGAACTCGCTAACACTTCGGGTAGAGAAGCCGCCATAGCTGAGCGACTTAATAAAATTCCCATTAACATCACATCCCTAGGTGTGGCTGGTGGGGGGCTGCTTGACGATGATGGTGGGCCTGTTTCTCCTGACACCCCTCAATCTGAGTCCCTTTATAACAGTGTGCATACCATTATAAGTTCTGAAGGTAACCTTATAAATGGAACTGAACCTTCCTATACACATGACCCCGCTAAAGTGTCGAACGCAGTATCCCTGGGACTCCTAAGTCTGGTGTCTCAAGAAGCCCAAGGGAGTGAAGCTAGATCTGGCAGACTTAAGCTTATCGAAGATTTTATAACTCTGGATGCTCAACGTCCAGATGATCCAGATACTAAAGCTGGGGATGGACCGCTCTTGCAAGCCGAGGGCATCCGGCGGATAGAGACTTTTGTAGAGATTGAAGAGGCTGCATCTATACGTATTCAGCAAGCTAAGATTGCTCTCAGGACTGCTACACACCGGGAGGACTTGAGAGATGCATCGGTCGAACTACAGGAAGCTATAGATGCCGGTGAATCTCCAGAGGCTATAGCTGCACTACGGGCAGCCTATTCGGTTAACTTCCCTCTGGATACATTTGTAGCGCGTGCTCCCAATCCAAGTCTCATAGCTGAAGCCGGGTCTTGGGCTACCCTCCAAGTCTTTGGGGACAGTGAGTATAAGGATTTTGAGAGTGTCGTGAAAGAGCAGTTCCCTGGACTCCGCGAAACAGATATTGTAAAGCTTTGGAAAGATAACAATTCTATTCGGGAGCAGGATGAAGATATTAAGAGCTACCCGGAAGTTCAGAGTGCCCTTAAACAACTAGACTTTGAGATTGCGACTAGAGTCTATCCAATGTCTGCGGTAGGTGGTTCCGGTGGTAAATATAACGATCTTGTGGGGATACCCACAGCGGCAGTACAAGCTGTTGAAGACCGCGAGAGTGGCTCTAACTCTAATAGCACGGTCAAGCTCCATCCAGTGGTGGCTTCTGCTGTTGAAGCCATACAGTCTGCCTATAGAGGAGGTCTTATTCGGGCTCTTCGTGGTGTCCCAGAAAACGAGCGTGCCAATGTTATTAAATCCTACACAGATGAGAACAATCACAAAGCTGCCACGCTAGCCACTACTATTCAGGGGGAGCATGCTGACGGGAATGGTGTAGCAACAACAGTTTCACAGCACGCATTCGGTATGCCCAGCCCATCCAGCCAACCCAGGGAAACCCAATCGCTTATACCACCCGCACTAACAGACTATACACGGGGACCACTAGGGGCGGAGGAAATAAGGAAGCGCACCAAGGCTATTACCCTGACCCCCCATGCACGATCTGAACAAGATCGGTTATACCGGGCTCACTGGCCGAACAATTATTATGAGCTAGATGACAGTCACAGGGCTAAATATAACGATCTTTTAGGTCAGTCCCCCGATCCGAGCGGAGTAGCGCCATTCATGGCTGCGCGTGTGCTTGACATGCAGGTTGGGGCTAATATGGCGGCCAATCGTGCAGCCCTTAACGTTGAGGAAGCGGCTAGAGTCGCCTCACTCCCTCCTGAAGTAGAACTTTTCACCCGCGAGCAGATGGTAGAATTTGCTGAACGTGACAAAGGTCGTGCATATACCCAGGAGGAGCTTGGGGCACAAATGAGGTGGAACACATTTGAGTCTGGGTTGAAGACTGCGGGCTCCTTCGTAGGTGACTTGATCCAGTCGGGAGGACCAGCCCAGTTCCTGTTTGAGCAGATCTACGGAAAGTATGCCCCGGAGCCCAAACCTGAGCGGAGCCCTTCACAACTACCTGATACAGCAGATGACACTACGGGAGACACCCCCGACCAACCATCCGGTTGGAATCGGAGATTTCCCACAGACAATCACCCGATTGTTGCGAGGCTCGATGGTGCACCGGGGGGTAGCAATGTTGTCCTGAAGGGTTTCACTTTTGAGGTGGGGGGGATTGAGAAAGAGTATCTCATACCCACGATGGTGGGCGGGAAGCAACTCAGCGACGAGCAGGCTGTTGAGATCGCACAAACACATGGGATTCATAGGTACCCATCGTTTCCGGTTGGGGGTGCCGCGAGTGCTTGGGCACAGCGTAACCACGATAAGATTGATGAGCGCGGGAGATGGAACCCGGAACGGGCGGCTTTATCTGAGAGTGGGAAACTAATGGGGGCGATTGGTCGGAGAATTATAGAGCTTGAGAAGGTGGGGGATTACCCAGCGATTAAGCGTATTCTTACATCAGCTTCTTCAAGCTTGGGCGCAACGAAAAACCTAACCAGGGAACATCAAGAGGCCTTGAAGGAAATGGCTAATAATAACCCAAGGCTGTTTAATGCTAGAAATAGCGAAAGGGTTTGGACTCAGATACAAGGCGTGGACGAACTGATAAAGAGCATATACGGGAGCGGGGCGTGGGCCGGGCCTAAAGGCGCGGCGCGGTCAGCAGAGGACACGGGCAGCTACACTAAATTAAATCACGAAAGAAACAGTCAGAGATTTCTGTTTATGGCCCAGCGGTTACCCCCGCAGCATCTACTTGCTGTTCTAGAGGGGACTGATCGGGCGGCAATTCTGCAAGCTTATCAGTGGGGTCGGGACCATCGGTATGACGATGAGCCTCTTACAATGGACGAACTTCCCTTGGGCGCAACACCGGAACTCTTCAAGTATATGACGGACCACCCTAGTGAAAGCATTCCAGAGGCTATGAAGCACTTTGAGAATCAGAACAAGAACAAGGTTCTCGATGATGCCTCCTCGCTAGCACCAGTTAGTATGTTCAACGAGCATGAAGCTCTCTCTATGGGAGTCGGATAGTTATGGAGGCTAGCCTAGGTGCCTAAGAATAAGCCTGACAGCGTATTTAATCGTAAGGATTATGTGCAGGATAACAACCGGCGGAATGAGGTCACCCCGAAAAGCTGGTACGCCACAAAAGATCATAAGAAATATGAGAAGAGACTCAATAACGTCATATCTTATGTAGAATCCATCTTGCCCGAGGGGATGCGGTTTCAGCAAACAAGTGCTTATGACTCAAAGGCCCGGACAAATACAGACAAGGGGTCTCATGCCAAAAGGCCCGCCCACGATTTTGTCATAACTGGTGGAGCTGTGGACGCTCTTGATCCGAAAGGTCCAGAGATAAAGGCTATTTATGACGCACTACAGTCTATTGGTCAACATTTTGGGGTTTCTTCAGACGGGAGAAGGGTAGACGCTAAGAAAAAGAAGCACGGGACCGGACCTCATATACATTTTGACGCAAAGCCGAGTGAGAATCCGGCCCGGATGACTAAAGAGTTTCTGCATGAGCACACCACGAAATTCATTTCGGCCATTCAAGAGCCCCCACGCAAGGCTCATAAGTATGGCACCCCTAAAAGAGGGGACGCGGTGTGGGAGCAGAACCCATCCGTCCCAGAGAATTCTGACCGATTTAAAAACTATGCGAGTTCTGCTGAGGCTATCCCAC
>Ga0209089_10004623_pt1 | contig 11444 bp, 9 predicted proteins | sample ArcticOcean_MG_C_FD_187431 | JGI IMG/M metagenome (GOLD analysis project Ga0209089, IMG submission 187431) | Marine microbial communities from western Arctic Ocean - ArcticOcean_MG_CB2_150 (SPAdes) (version 2) | ecosystem: Environmental > Aquatic > Marine > Oceanic | place: Arctic Ocean: Canada...
TGCCATACGTGAAGGTGGGCATACTGTTGGTGCTGGCGTTGTAACTGAAATTGTTGAATAGGTAGAGAAATGGCAGGCAACAGTAAACGAGATATTATTCAGATTGAAAGCACAGCCGGAACTGGCTATCGATATTCTATTACAAAAAATAAGCGTCTTCACCCTGATCGTGTTGAATATAAAAAATATGATCCTGTTGTGAAGAGGCATGTTATTTTTAAAGAAACAAAATAATAATTTTATAAAGTAAAAGAGATAGGTTTAGGTGAGTAGTTCAATTGGTAGAGCACCGGCCTCCAAAGCCGGGAGTTGAGGGTTCGAGTCCTTCCTCACCTGCAAGCCCGGTTAAAATGGATTCGTTATAATGTTGGTTAAATTATTTAATTAAAATCAGAAAGTTAAGATGATTCAAAAAATTTCGCAGTATTTTAATGGTGTTCAGGTTGAAATGAAAAAAGTGACTTGGCTCTCAAAAGAAGAGATGTTGGGTTCTACAGTTATTGTGGGTGTATTTTCAGTAATGATTGCTTTATTTTTATTTTTTGTAGATTTTGGTTTGTCAGAATTTGTTTCAAGAATTTTAGGTGGCAAATAGACTGTAATGTTTTGGTATTCCCTTAGGGTAATTTCGGGAAAGGAAAAGAGTGCTGAAGAACATATTCTCAGGGCTGCTGGTGATAATGAAATATCCAATGATATAGAAGAAGTATTTGTGCCGTATGAAAAAGTTGTTGAAATGCGAAACAACAAAAAAAGAATTAGAGATAAAATGTTTTTCCCTGGATATGTGCTGATTAAAATGAATATGAATGCAAATACAAAATATGTTGTAGAAAATTCACCAGGGGTGCTTAGCTTTGTTGGTCCAAAAGGTAAGAACCCTGTGCCATTAAGGGATGATGAAATTAAAAGAATTTTTGGAGAAGTAGAGCGCAAGGAAGGAATTGAAGCAGTTGATACTCCATTTAAAAAAGGTGATGCTATTAAAGTTGTTGCGGGTCCATTCATTGATTTTACTGGATTCGTAGAAAGTCTCAATGAAGATAAGCAGAAAGTTAAGGTAACGGTTTCAATTTTTGGAAGACCTACGCCAATTGAATTAGATTTTTTCCAAGTAGAAATAGAAAAGTAAAAAAAATATGGCAAAAAAAGTTATTGGATTTATTAAACTTCAAATTCCTGCGGGAAAAGCTAACCCTGCACCGCCCGTTGGACCTGCTTTGGGACAACATGGTGTAAATATTATGGAATTTTGTAAGACATTTAACGCAAAGACCCAAGAGCAAATGGGTAAGTTAATACCTGTTGAAATAACCGTTTTTGCAGATAGATCATTTACATTTATAACTAAGACTCCACCAGCACCTTCTTTACTTTTAGAGGCAGCTGGAATACCAAAGGGTTCTGGTGAGCCTAATAGGGAAAAAATTGGAACAGTAACCAATGCTCAAATAAAAGAAATTGCAGAAATTAAAATGCCTGACCTGAATGCATCAGATATAGAGTCTGCTATGCGTATGGTTGCAGGAACTGCAAGAAGTATGGGAATCGTTGTAAAGGGATAAATTTTGGCACATTCAAAAAGATATAATAGTAATTTTGAGAAAATAAACAGAGACAAAGAATATAGCTTGGATGAAGCTGTTGATTTATTGTCCAACTTTAGTCACCCCAAATTTGATGAGTCGGTTGAACTCGCAATCAATTTAGGGGTTGATCCCAAACATGCGGATCAGATTGTTCGTGGAACTGTCGCACTTCCAAATGGTATTGGGAAAGATATTAAAGTGTTGGTTTTTGCAAGAGATGATTTAGCGGAAGAAGCTAAAAATGCTGGAGCTGATTTTGTTGGAGCAGATGATATGGTAGAAAAGGTGAGAGGTGGCTGGACAGATATTGATGTAGTAGTTGCCGCGCCTGATATGATGGCTGAAGTTGGCAAGTTAGGAAAAATTCTTGGACCAAGAGGTTTGATGCCAAATCCAAAAATTGGAACAGTAACCAAAGATATTGCAAAAGCTGTGTCTGAAGTGAAGGCGGGCAAGATAGAATTTAGAGTGGAAAAAAATGGATTAATACATAATAGTATTGGGAAGATTTCATTTTCCAAAGAAAAAATAGTAGAAAATGCTAAGGTATTTATAGGTGCAATTTTGAAAGCTAAACCTCAAGCGGCAAAGGGAGTCTATATGAAAAAAATAACAATGACTTCTACTATGGGTCCGGGTATAAAATTAGATAAATCGAGTATTTCAGGATAGGGAATTACGAATGCCAACTCCACAAAAAACCGAAATTGTAAACGAATTAACGCAAAAATTTCAGAATTCTTCTGGTATATATTTTACTAAATATTCTGGTATGAATGTCGCTCAGGCAACTGAATTACGTAAACAGTTTAGGGATAATGAAGTATCCTATTTTGTTTCAAAAAATACACTTACAAAAATTGCGGCAAATAATGCGGGGTTCGGAAATAAATTGGATAATTTACTCGCAGGTCAAATTGGGATAGCTTATGTGTCTGGTGATTCTACTGCCCCTGCTCGTGTTATCAGAAATTTTGAAAAAGAAAATAAAAATGCTACTTTGGAAGTGGTTGGGTTGGTTTTTGAAGGTGAAATATACAGTGCTGAGAAATATAAAGAATTGGCAGACCTTCCATCCCGTGATGTTTTGCTATCAATGTTTGTTGGAACGTTAAATCAGCCCATGAGCAAATTGGTTGGTACATTGAGTGGTGCTATGTCAAAACTTTCAGGAGTATTAACTAGTTTAAAAGAAAATAAATCTTAATATCGTAATCAGGAGATAAAAGAAAATGGCAGACATTAAAAGAGAAGATGTGATGGTGTATTTAGAAAATGCAAACATGTTAGAAATTTCTGAACTAATAACGGATATCGAAGAAAAGTTTGGAGTAACGGCAGCAGTCCCAGTTGCAATAGCAGGTGGTGCAGCTCCAGCGGCAGGAGATGTGGATGCTGCAGAAGAAAAAACAGAATTCGATGTCGAATTAACTGCAGTTGGTGAAAAGAAAATTAATGTGATAAAAGTTATTCGTACTATCACATCACTTGGCTTAAAAGAAGCAAAAGATTTGGCAGATAATGCGCCATCTGTAGTTAAGGAGGCTGTATCTAAGGATGAAGCAGGGGAAGTAAAAAAACAATTAGAAGAAGCTGGTGCAACAGTTACTTTAAAGTAGATTTCTACTTTAATTAAGCGTAATTAATAAATTTTATTCTAAACGGAGGTAATCTACTTTGAGTGTTGACACTGCAATGAAAAATGACGCACGCCATGATTTTTCAAAATTTCAACCTAAAATACCCATACCTGATCTTTTGGCAATTCAATTAGCTTCTTGGGAAAGTTTTCTTCAGGAAGATATTTTACCAGAAAAGCGGGAGAATAAAGGTCTTGAGGCAGTATTTAAAAACATGTTTCCGGTTGAGGATACCCGTAATGATTATGTTTTAGAATATAAACATTATTATCTTGGTCTGCCTAAATACACTGAAAAAGAATGTTTGGAGCGAAGAATATCTTTGGCTGTTCCTTTAAAAGTCCGTTTTATTTTAAATATTACGGATGAAAACGACCGCAGTAAATATGTTCAGAGTATTGAGCAAGATGTCTTCTTTGGTAATATTCCTTATATGACAGAAAGTGGCACCTTTATCATAAATGGTGCTGAACGTGTAATTGTAAGTCAGCTTCAACGTAGCCCAGGTGTATTTTTCGACCAAAATTTTCACCCCAACGGTACAAAATTGTTTCAAGCTCGTATTATTCCGTTTAGAGGCTCTTGGGTTGATTTCACTACGGATATCTATGATTGTATTTATGCGATTATTGACCGTCGTCGGAAATTTCCTGCAACTTTGCTATTGCGTGCAATAGGGTTTTCCACAAATAAGGAAATTCTAGAAGCATTTGGATTAGCTAAAACATTCAAGTTGAGTAGCAAGAAGAATTTGGTAAATAAAACTTTACTAGAGGATATTGTAGATAAAAAAACCGGTGAGATTGTTGCTGAATCAGGAGTTGTTATAACAGAGAAGAGGCTCGATGAATTCAAAAAAATAGGCATCACAGAATTGACTGTTGCTAAAAATGAGGAATCTTTAGAAGTCCAAATATTGAAAAATACAATGGAAAAAGATCCCACGAAATCATCTGATGATGCTCTAAAACTTTTATATCAGCATTTACGAACTGGCGAAGCCCCTTCTGTAGGTGTAGCTCGAAAATTTATTGAAAAAATGTTTTTCTCAACTAAGAAATATGATCTTGGCGCAGTTGGGCGATATCGAATAAATAAAAAGTTTGACCTTGATGCTCCCATTGATGAACCTATTTTAACGCGTGACGATTTTATAGAAGTGTTTAAATATTTGATCCTTATGAGAAAAGGTGAAAAAGGTTCAGATGATATTGATCATTTGGGAAATCGCCGTGTGAGGACCGTTGGTGAGCAACTTGCGAATCAGTTTAATATTGCACTGAGTAGAATGCATAGAAACATTCGGGAAAAAATGAATCAGAGGGAGGCTGAAAGTCTTACTCCTCAAGATTTGGTAAACTCGCGGATTGTGACAACTGTTTTAAATACTTTTTTCGGTACAAGTCAGCTATCTCAGTTTATGGATCAAACAAACCCATTGGCAGAAATTACCCATAAGCGTAGAATATCTTCACTTGGACCCGGCGGATTGTCAAGAGAGCGTGCAGGTTTTGAAGTTAGGGATGTTCACTACACACATTATGGACGTCTATGTCCAATTGAGACTCCTGAAGGTCCAAATATCGGATTGATTAACTCATTGGCTACGCATGCAGTTGTGAATAAGTTAGGATTCATTGAATCTCCCTATCAGAAAATTAATCAGAAAGGTTCTGGTAAGTATTCTTTTTCCGAAGAAATTGTATTTTTATCGCCAGACGAAGAAATGCGTGCCTATATTGCGCAGGCAACGGAACCTATTGAAAAGGGTAAGTTTGTCAAGGATCTTATTAGGGTAAGAAACGGAGAGGATTTTCCACTTATTTCATCCGATAATGTTGACTTTAAAGATATTTCTCCAAATCAAATTGTGAGTGTTTCTGCATCGCTTATTCCTTTTTTAGAAAATGACGATGCTAACCGTGCATTAATGGGGTCAAATATGATGCGCCAATCAGTTCCACTGCTTAATCCTGATCCTCCTATTGTTGGTACCGGAATGGAAGATAGGGTGGCTTTGGACTCACGTGCTACTTTGGTTGCCTCCTGCGATGGAATCATCGTCAGTGTTGACGCTAATGAAATTATTATTCGCTCTACAGGACAGCCCGCTGAGTTGGAATTAGTTCCGGATGAGAATTTAAAAACATATAAGTTAAAAAAACTTCTACGGACAAATCAGAATACATGCATTAATCAGCGACCAATTGTGAACTTGGGGCAGAAAGTTAAAAAGGGGCAGATTATTGCAGATGGTCATTCAACTAAGAATGGTGAATTGGCCTTGGGAAGAAATCTAAAAGTTGCATTTATGCCTTGGCGTGGATATAATTTTGAGGATGCCATCATTATCAATGAGAATTTGGTAAAACATGATACATTCACTTCAACCCACATGAAGGAGTTTGAAGTTGAGATAAGGGATACTAAGAGAGGTGAAGAAGAGCTTACTAATGAAATCCCGAATGTAAGTGAAGAGGCAACTCGAAATTTGGACGCTCGAGGAATTGTTCGCATTGGTGCGGAGGTGCATCCTGGGGATATATTGGTTGGAAAAGTAACGCCAAAAGGTGAAACAGACCCGACTCCTGAAGAAAAATTACTTCGTGCAATCTTTGGTGAGAAAGCTGGTGATGTTAAAGATGCCTCAAAACGTTGTGATTCTGGTGTGCATGGTGTTGTTGTTGATACGCAACTCTTTGAGAGAAAAAGTATGGCAATCAGAGATGAAGAAAAGCAGCAGATTCGATCATTACAGAGAAATGCACGAAAAGATAGGGTCCAACTTATGGAAAAAAGAGATGAGTTGTTAAATACTAAATTATCAGAGCAAATTTCTGGGGGAATGCGGGATTCAACAACAAACCGAACTCTTATTAAAGCTAAGACTTTACTCACACCTTCTCGGATTAAAAAACTTGATTTTGAGACGCTTTCATTAAAATCTCCCTGGGTAGAAAATCCAATAATTTGGAATAAAATTCTAAAAATATGGCAGAACTACCGTAGGAATTTGAGGCAACTTGAAGAGCGTTTAGAAAAAGAAATTTTCAAATTACGGGTGGGCGATGAATTGCAGCAAGGTGTAATGAAACTTGCAAAGGTGTATATTGCTCAAAAGCGGAAAGTTTCTGTTGGCGACAAGGTGTCAGGGCGTCATGGTAATAAGGGTATTGTGTCTATTATTGTACCGGAAGAAGATATGCCCTTCACAGCAGATGGAGCGCCGGTTGATATTGTGCTAAATCCTCTTGGTGTACCGTCTCGGATGAATTTAGGTCAGCTATATGAAACAATGTTGGGTTGGGCAGGTGAAAAGCTTGGAAAAAGGTATAAAACACCTGTCTTTAATGGTGCTAATCACGAAGACGTTATTAACGAATTGAAAGAAGCCGGATTATCTGAAACTGGTAAAGTTGATTTATGGGATGGTAGGACTGGTGATAAAATTGCTTCACCTGTGACTGTGGGTGTCATTTATATGCTAAAATTATCACATTTAGTAGATGATAAAATGCATGCCCGTGCTACTGGACCATATTCGCTAATTACTCAACAGCCATTGGGTGGTAAAGCCCAATCGGGTGGTCAGCGCTTTGGAGAAATGGAAGTATGGGCCTTAGAAGCTTATGGTGCGGCTCATACTCTGCAAGAAATCTTAACTATAAAATCAGATGACGTGGATGGGCGAACAAAACTGTATAATTCGCTGGTTCGCGGAAAAAACACGCCTGAATCAAGTATTCCTGAATCTTTTAATGTTTTAGTAAAAGAGCTTGAAGGATTAGGGCTAAACGTATTATTGAGCTAACCGAAGGAGATAAAATTGTTATTTTCAAATAAACCAGCCTCGAGATTATCGCAATCTTTTAGTACCATTACTATAGGATTGCTATCTCCGGAGGAAATTTTAGATAGGTCGTTCGGCGAAATTCTAAAGCCTGAAACTATTAATTACAGGTCTTATAAGCCTGAAAAAGATGGCTTATTTTGCGAGAAAATATTTGGACCTACAAAAGACTGGGAATGTCATTGTGGCAAATATAAAAGAATCAGATATCGTGGAATAGTATGTGATCGTTGCGGTGTTGAAGTGACCAGAAAATCTGTTCGAAGAGATAGGATTGGTCATATTACTCTGGCTGTCCCTGTAATACATATTTGGTATCTTAGATCAATCCCGAGTAAAATTAGTTATCTTTTAGGATATACCACCAAGCAGTTAGAACAGATAGTATATTTTGAAAAATTTGTAATTTTAAATCAGGGTGCTTCTGGTAGAGAATACGGAGAGCTTTTAGAAGAAGAAGATTACCTGAAGCTTGAACGGGAATTCGGAATAGATGTAGTTTCTGAAGATGATCGCGATGAAGATAATTATTTTCACGCAGAAATGGGTGGTGAGGCTGTGCTCTGTTTATTGAGAAATTTGGACATTATAGGAAAAATTAATGAACTTTTAGAAATAGTTAAGAGCAAGTCATCAGTGCAAAAAACAGAAGTTGCACTTAAGCGTCTTAGAATCCTTAAAAAATTTGATCCGCGAATCGAAAAGAAAATATATAATAAACCTGAATGGATGATTTTAAGTGTCTTGCCGGTTATTCCTCCCGAATTACGACCTCTTGTACCCTTGGATGGTGGTCGATTTGCAGCTTCAGATTTAAACGATTTATACAGGCGTGTAATTATTCGAAACAACCGTCTAAAGCAGCTCATGGAAATTAAAGCTCCGGATGTTATTCTTAGAAATGAGAAACGGATGCTACAAGAATCTGTGGATGCATTAATTGATAATAGCCGAATGAAATCTGCTGTAAGAAGTGGAACACGGAGGCCTCTGAAGTCTTTGAGTGACTCTCTTAAGGGTAAGTCTGGAAGGTTTCGTCAAAACCTTTTGGGAAAACGTGTTGACTATTCCGGTAGATCTGTTATTGTTGTTGGACCTGAATTAAAATTGCACGAATGTGGTATTCCAAAAGAAATGGCAATGGAATTATTTAAGCCGCATGTAATTTATGAATTAATAAAAGCTGGTTATACCCGAACGCCAAGAAGTGCAAAAATGCTGGTTGAGCAAAAAGCTCCCGAAGTATATAAGGTGCTTGAAACTGCGGTTAAAGACCATCCGGTATTATTGAATAGAGCTCCAACACTTCATCGATTAGGTGTTCAGGCTTTCCAGCCGATATTGATTGAAGGAAAGGCTATTCGCTTACATCCATTGGTTTGTGCTGCATTTAATGCAGACTTTGATGGAGATCAGATGGCTGTACATGTTCCGCTATCTGCCGAAGCTAAAATGGAAGCATGGTTGCTTATGCTGTCCAGTCATAATATTCTCCATCCTGCTACTGGAAGTCCTATTGCAATTCCATCACAAGACATGGTTTTAGGGTGCTATTTTTTAACTCGCCCAAGGACTGGTGCTTTGGGAGAGGGTACAAAACTTGGTTCCTTTCACGAAGCTGTTTTAGCCTATGTAAATAAAGAAGTCTCCCTACATGCCCTTGTGAGTATTCGTTTAGAAAATGAATGGATCGAAAATACTACGCTTGGAAGGATAATTTTCAATGAAAAAATACCCAAGGAAATCGCTTTTGTAAATGATACAATGAATAAAAAAATGCTCACAAATTTAATTGGACAGTGTTACAAAAAAGCTGGCAATTACCAAACTGTTTTATTTTTGGATGATTTAAAAGATCTGGGATTTGAGTTTGCATTTAAAAGCGGAATTTCAATTGCAATTAATGATATTCACATCCCCGCTAAAAAAGGAGAAATATTAGATACTGCTCAATTAAAAGTTGAAGAAATTCAAGAAAAATTTGATCGACATGTTTTAACTGAGGGTGAACGTTATAATAAAGTTATTGATATTTGGACGCATGCTACTGCTGATGTTGCAAATGAAATGTTTAAAGAATTGGAAAATGATGATCAGGGGTTTAACCCATTATTCATGATGGCTGATTCAGGTGCGAGAGGTAGTCAGGATCAAATTAAACAGCTTGCGGGTATGCGTGGATTAATGGCAAAACCTAAAAAATCAATGGTTGGTGCTTCCGGCGAGATTATTGAGAATCCCATCAAGTCAAACTTTAAAGAAGGTTTGTCAGCTTTCGAGTATTTTATTTCGACGCATGGAGCAAGAAAAGGATTAGCAGATACTGCTCTTAAAACTGCAGATGCAGGGTATTTAACTCGTAGATTGGTTGATGTTGCTCAGGATGTAACGATAACTATGGAAGATTGTAAAACTGTCCAAGGTTCGATGCTCCAAGACTTAAAAGAGGGTGAAGAAATAATTGAGCCTCTTGAAGAGCGAATTGTAGGTAGATACATTTTAGAAGATATTGTAGATCCAATAGATAATACAAAATTTGCTAAAAAAGGTATTCTTCTTGATGAAAAAACGGTTGATTTAATAGCTGAAAGCAATGTGTATCAGGTAAAGGTGCGGTCGGTGCTAACCTGTGAAGCGCTACAAGGAGTTTGTATGTGCTGCTATGGATTAAATTTGGCATCTCATAAAGAACCGCGGATTGGCGATGCCGTTGGAATTATGGCAGCACAATCAATTGGTGAGCCTGGTACCCAGTTAACACTCCGAACTTTCCATATTGGGGGTACAGCTTCAAGGATCATAGAACAGTCTCATCGTAGTGCTCGAAAAGAAGGTACTATTAAATTATCCGAAAACTTAAATCTGATTGGGGTTAAGGATGAAGATGGCAATGATGTGATGGTTGCATCAGTGAGAAATGGAAAAATGGAATTATTGGATAAAAAGGGTAATTCTATTTCAAATTGGCAAGTACCTTATGGGTCAAAAGTGTTTGTTGAAAATGGAGAAAAGGTGAAAGTTGGACAGACTCTATTCGCCTGGGATCCATATACAGATGTAATTCTCGCCAGAACTGCCGGAATCATTCATTTCCGAGATATGATTGAAGGTGAAACATATATTGAGGAAGCCGTGGAGAGCGGAAAAAAAATGATTGTAATTACGGAATCTAAAAACCGTGATTTGAGTCCGCATATTCATATTGAAGGTGGAGGAAAAGATGATAAGGCTGGCGGTGCAAGTATTTTGCCTGTTAGGGCTACAGTTATTGTCCGCGATGGTGATAAAGTAAAGGCTGGTCAAATATTGGTTAAAATACCAAGAGATGCTGGTAAAACCAGAGATATTACCGGAGGTTTGCCTCGGATTGCAGAATTATTTGAAGCTCGAAATCCCGCAAATCCTGCCGTTATTACAGAAATTGACGGAACCATTAAATATGGAAAGGTAAAGCGTGGCATCCGTGAAATTCATGTAATTGGAAAGGAAAAGGAAAGTATTTATAAAATACCTTACGGGAAGCATATCCTAGTGCATGAGGGAGACTTAGTGTTTGCCGGAGATAAATTGTGTGAAGGTTCAGTTTCTCCAAAAGATATTCTAATAATTGGCGGTACGTCTAAAGTGCAAGAATTTCTTGTAAATGCTATTCAGGAAGTATATCGTCTTCAGGGCGTTGCAATTAATGATAAGCATATTGAAGTAATTGTTCGTCAAATGATGAAAAAGGTGACAGTTGAAGATGCAGGTGATACTCTATATCTCCATGGTGATCGTATAAATCGGTTTGAAATTCAAGGTGCAAATGAAGAAATGAAAAAGAAGGCGGTTGTAGCGAATCCTGGTGACTCAGATTATGAAAAGGGTGATGTAGTATATACATCCAACATAAAAGATGTCAATAAAGACCTAAAAGAGTCTGGAAAAAAACTAATCAAAACGTCGAAGGCTAAGCCGGTAACTTATAGCCCGCTTTTGTTAGGAATAACACGTGCTTCGCTAAATACTGAAAGTTTTATTTCTGCAGCTTCATTTCAGGAAACAACACGTGTGCTTACGGATGCTGCTGTAGAGGGAAAAACTGATTATCTAAATGGCTTGAAAGAAAATGTAATTATTGGACGGCTAATCCCAGCTGGAACAGGTGCTCTGCAGAATAGGGGGCTAATAGTTACAAATCCAGGTGAGAAAGAAAGAGAAGCAGTTCTAGAAGTTGAATTGCCAATTGAAGAAAACCAACAGGAAGAGCTTTCAGAGCAATTAGTGTAATGATAACAATCTGGTGCTAATTTCACAGAGAAAAAATAATAATGGAAATGTGTAATAAATGTTTGGGTTGGATTTTATAAACTCTATAAATTACCA
>Ga0209089_10004626_pt1 | contig 11441 bp, 14 predicted proteins | sample ArcticOcean_MG_C_FD_187431 | JGI IMG/M metagenome (GOLD analysis project Ga0209089, IMG submission 187431) | Marine microbial communities from western Arctic Ocean - ArcticOcean_MG_CB2_150 (SPAdes) (version 2) | ecosystem: Environmental > Aquatic > Marine > Oceanic | place: Arctic Ocean: Canada...
TGGTGATGAAATAGCCTTAATTGATTTTTCTACAAATAAAACAATAAAATTTTCAGAAATACAACCAAAAGCAGAAGCAATAGCCGCCGATCTTTCATGGTGGAAGGGAGTAAATAAGGGAGATGTAGTTTCTATTATAGCTACAAATGAACCAAAATATGTTATTATAGTTTATGCTCTAATACGTTTGGGTGCTATTGTTAATTCGATTAGTCCCCTTTCTAATCAAGAGACAATGGTACAACAATTAAAAGATAGTAATACAAAACTTATTTTAAGTAATTTATTTACGCATCTTCAATTTTTTGATAATGTAGTGCATTTTAATGATTTAATCGAAAGATTTTTCAGAAGTGATATAAAGAAATTACCAGATGTAAAAATCTCAAATGAAGATGAACTATTAATTCTTTGGACTTCAGGTACTACAGGTAAACCAAAAGGAATTGTACATACACATAAGAGCATGTTAGCACAATATGAAATGGCGATAGAAGATAAACATAATAAAATAAAAGACTATATGGGACAAAGACATAAAGATATTGTTGCTGGAACTATGCCTTTGTCAAAGGGAATGGGGCTTTATGTATATGCATTTGGAGCAATGTTGCAGGGAGCATGTGTAGTAACATTACCAAAATTTGATACTGAAGAATTTATAAAATTAATATTAAAATATAAAGTTACAGTAGTACATGCTGTACCAATAATGATTGATTTTTTGATTAAACATCCTTTGATAGAGACTATAACATCTTTACGGGAAATTATTTCTGGAGGTAGTTCTGTTCCCAAAAATTTAATTTCTGAAATAAAAAAACAAGAGTTTAAATTGAGACAATGTTATGGTATGGAAGAAACTGCTTGTATTAGTTCTTCACAATATGAAGAAACACGTTCATATTCTGTAGGTAAGATATGTTCAGGAATTGAATTTAAAATAATTGATGAAACTGATGAATTATGTATTAGGGGACCAAATGTTATGAAAAGATGGTTAAATGATTCAAAATCATGTGTAGATGAAGATGGATTTTATCATACTGGAGATGTAGTCACTTTTGAAAAAGATGATACTATGATCATTGTTGGTCGCCTCGAAGGTAAAAATACTAAAACAACCAAGGGAACTTGGAAAAATTAATATGTAAAAGGATTATAAAAAATGATTGATGTAGACTTGATGATAACTATTCTGGCACCACTAGGACTTGCATTTCTTATGCTTTCTTTGGGTCTTAGATTAACTGTAGATGATTTTCTCAGAATAGCTAAAACACCTAAAGCATTTAGTGTTGGTATGTTAAATCAAATGATTATTTTACCTGTTGTAGCTTTTATAATTGCAATACTTTTAAGATTAGAACCAATATTTGCTACTGGACTTGTACTTGCGGCATTATGTCCTGGAGGTATGACTACTAATTATATTACTAAATTATCAAAAGGAGATGTAGCATTATCTATTTCTCTTACTGCAGTAATGAGTGTAATAATTATGATTACTATTCCTCTAACGTTGACATTTGTTACACGATATTTTCTGGGATCACATTCAGCCCCTTTTAATATTTTAGAATTGGGTCTAAAGATGGCGGGAATGACAACTATTCCTGTTATTGCAGGAATGTTAATTTCTAGATTTTGGTGGGCGGAGCATAGCGCAGAAAAGTTTCGTTCTGCTGTAGAAAAAATTGCATTTGGATTCTTTGTTGTTATCTTATTTATTGGTGTATATTCAATGTGGGAACAGTTTGTTGAATATCTTCCTGCTCTTGCACTTGCATCAATTTTATTAATGACTATTATGCTTTTTATTGGTTATAAAAGTCCTTTTTGGTTTGGATTAGGAGAAGCACAGGCCAGAACTGTTGCAATTGAAGCACCATATCAAAATCCAATAGTTGGATTTACTGTCGCAGGAATGATACTACCTAATGAAGCAGGGGTATTATCAATATTAGCGGCGCCCACAATAGTTTATGGCACATTAATGATGCCTATTGTTTTGGGAACCATTTATTGTATCTATAAATTTAAAAAATAATGTCTATACACATATATTCTGATAGTTTTGGTTTTGATACTCAGTCTAAAACTTGGCCATACGAATTAGAAAAATTACGAAAACAGAAAGTAATTTCTTATGGTGGTCGAGGAGTGGGACCAAATTGGAGTCTAAGAAAATTAGTAGAGAATTTAGAAGATTCTTTATTTTTTGAATCTGAAGATGTTATTATAATTTTCTTATCTGATCAAAAGAGAATGGAATTTCCTTGGTTAGAAAAAGATTCTCATTCTGATGGTATTTTTTTATTAGCAGAAGACATGTCTATTTGTCCTTCTGGTTTAAAGAATCAAAATCTAAAACAATATGAAACCCATAAGTCTGAAATAAAAACAGTTGCTAATACTTTAGGTTCAATGTTTTTATATGAAAGTGTTAAAAATATTACATTTTTACATTTGTTATCTAAAAATTTCAAAAAATTTAAATTTTTAGTGTTTAGTAGTTTTAGTTTAGATCATTTTATTTCAGAATATAAAAATTTTAATATTAAATCTACTAAATTACTAGATGCTCTCGATTTTGATTCATTAAATACAACAAATTTTCATTATGAATCAGTACCAATGGCATGGTTAACTGTTCGACATGATGGAGATCATCCGATTGGTAATCATATGACTGTAGAGGAGAATAAAAATTTTGCATTATATTGTAATGATGTTTTAAATAATGAAGAACCAGATAGAAGTTGGTTTAAAAATCGAACATTTAACGGGAAGATTGATGAGTTTATTTATGAGTAATAAAGGTCATAAAACATATAAATATAAATTAGATATTAAAATTTAATACTAGAGGACTATGAAAACATTTAAAGACTTATCATCAGTAGCCAAAAAAGAAATAAAAGAACATTCTGCTGGTGTTCCTCAAGAATTTCCTCATATGAAAATGAAGTATGATGATTTTGAGGGGAGACTGGCTAAACAAAGTTTATATAAAGTTCATAAATACAGTAAAGACCTTTTTGAAATGCTTGATGATCAAGTTGAATTAGAAGGATGGGTTCAAGATAAAATTTCAAAAGCGTGTTCTAATTTAAGTTCTGTAAAGCATTTTCTTGAATATGAAATGGATCATGGTTCAGAAGATAATCCGTATGAAGAATTCGAATATGATGCTGATGAAGATATGATTGAAGATGTTCATCATATTGATGATTTAATTCCATTACTCAAGCAAATTTATAAAGTTCAAGAATCACACAAAATAAATTTGAAAGATGTTCAAGTAATTGTTGAACCTGATGATGCAGGTGTTTTATACGAAACTTATAAAAAATTAAATGACGAAAATAAGAAAGAATTTTCTAAAAAAATATTTGAAAGTAAAGAAGATTTTTGGAATATGGTTTCTTTTTCTAGAAGCAGAGGAGAATAATTAATGGCTTATAAAATAATAGCCGCGGCAATAACGAATCCAGCAGATAATAACATAGGTACAGCAACCGCAGTTGCGTGTACATTGGCATCAACTCAAACTATTACTGTGAAAGAGTCGGGTGGTGGCGCCGTGGGAACAATTTCTTTACCTGCAGGAGTACATAAAGTCAATAAAAAATCAACACAGACTTTAGCTTTTACGGGATCTGCAACAGCAATTGCACATTCAGACTAAGGTCATGAATGAAAAGAATTCATAAAATTAGTCGTGTTCGAACTATTGGGGGAAGACGAAAAGCATTTAGAAATATTTTTAGAAAAAGCAGAAGCCTAATAGGTAAGGGATATAGGAAGGTTGCAGGTAAGAAGATTCTTAAAAAAATGACTGCAAAAGAAAGAAAGAAATTTAATCCCAAAACTAATCTAAAAATAAGACAATCTTTAAGAAAAAGAAAAATAAAACAGAGATTGATAAATATAAAAAGAAAGAAAACGCTAAGGTCTGGATTATTTAGAGGAATTTCAAAGCTAAATAAAAATATAAAAAGATGAAAATATTCAGAGAATTTAAAGACGAAGCAGAATATCAACATGTTCCTCTAGAAGAAAGAAAGTTTACTCTTCAACAAAGGTTGAAAGCGGGACAGCGGGCTAGAAGACGGTCTAAGTTGTTGACAAGAGCAAAACAAAGAGCATTAAGAAGAATGGCGAGTCCAGAAGTGTTACAAAAACGGGCTCGGAGAAGTGCTAGAAATATAATGAGAAGTAGAATTGCTAAAGGACAAAGCCTTACAAAAATGTCTCCTTCTCAAAAAATGATGCTTGCGACAAGATTAGAGAAATTTTTACCAAAAATTAAAAAAATGGCCAAGAGATTAGTAAAGGTCAAAAGACAACAAGAATTACAACGTAAAAGAAAGTCAAAGACACCAACACCAGGACAAAAAGGTTAAGTCATGCAATTAATTACAGAAGTTAACGAGAATATAGAGTGTTTTACAGAAGAAAAAGACGGAAAAAAATCTCTATATATTCAAGGGCCCTTTATGATGGCAGAAGTGAAAAATAAGAATGGAAGAATTTATCCCAGAGATATTCTTATGAAAGAAATTAAGAGATATAATGAAAGTTACGTTGGAAAAAATAGAGCATTTGGGGAACTTGGTCATCCAGATGGGCCTGGTATAAATTTAGAACGGGTATCTCATATGATTACCGAATTGAAAGAAGACGGTAATAATGTTGTCGGCAAAGCGAAAATTATCGATACCCCTTATGGCAAAATTGTGCAAAATCTTATTTCAAATGGCGCACAATTAGGTGTTTCTTCTAGAGGAATGGGTTCTTTAGAAGAAAAGGGTGGAGTGAAATATGTAAAAGATGATTTTTATTTAGCAACTGCCGCTGACATAGTTGCTGATCCTTCTGCTCCCGAGGCTTTTGTTCAGGGTGTCATGGAAGGAAAAGAATGGATTTGGGAATCGGGTATTCTTAAAGAAAAAGTACTTTCTGCTATTAAAAAAGAAATTACGGGAGCATCTTATAAAAAACTGGAGAATGCAAAAATAAAAGCCTTCAATAGTTTTCTTTCAAACCTATAATTGTATAAATATAAACATGAGACGAGACACAAAATTCTCACAAAATTAAGGAGTTATCACATGTCAGAAGAAAAAAATGAAGCCCTGGAGCAAAAAGCAGAAGTGAAAGAGGAAACTCTTGAAGATGATGCTACAGAAGAAAATGAAGATGCTCAAGTAGATGAGGCTTCATTACCAGGTGCCGGAAAAAATAAAGAACCTATGAAACAAGCTCCCGAAAAAGCAAAAGAAACGGGTGTGAATAACGAGGTTCCAGATGGACCAAAACCAGATTTTACAAAAGGGGTACCATCTGCTAAGAAACGTCCGGCTGATAAAGGAAAAGTTTCTGAGAGTGCATCAAAAATGTCACTTATTAAATCAATTTATGATAAGTTAGACGAGATGAGCAAAGATGAAGTTGCTGAAATTCTCGGCGCACTTAACGAAGTTGAGGATGTAGAATTCGATGAAGAAGGCAATGAAATTGTTTCTGAAGATAAAAAAGAAACAAGAGAAGTAGTTGCTAGAGAAGAATTCAATTTGGAAAGTGATGTTCAAGCACTTATTGAAGGCGAAGAGCTTTCAGACGAATTTAAAGAGAAAGCGGCCACTATATTTGAAGCCGCAGTTTTTGCCAGAGTTAATGATGAAATATCCACAAGAATAGACAAACTGGATGAACAATACAAAACAGAACTTCAAGAAGCCATTGAAAACAATCGTACTGTTATGATTGAAAAAGTAGATGATTTCATGAATTATGTTGTTAAAGAATGGATGCAAGAAAATGAACTTGCAGTTGATAAGGGCATTCGTTCAGAAATTGTCGAAGATTTCATGGTCGGTCTTAAAAATCTGTTTGTCGAACATTATGTTGATATTCCAGATGAAAAGGTTGATCTTGTTGATGATCTGTTCGCTAAAGTTGAAGACCTTGAAGGATCATTAAATTCTGAAATACAAAAAAACATCGACTCATCTAAAGAACTCAAAGAGTACAAAAAGATGGATTCCTTGTATACTGTTTCAGAAGGAATGACCGAAGTTGATCAAGAAAAAATGATCAAATTGGCAGAAGGTATTGAATATGAAGATGAAGAATCGTATGCTGAAAAACTTCAGATCATTAAAGACAAGTATTTTCGTACAGACAACCCTGAAGAAAAAAAAGTTTTGAGTGAAGACACACAAGATGATATGGAACCAAACGATGAAAATTCTTCAGATGATGCAATGGCAGAAGCACCTGAAAACATTAAACATTATGCAAATGCTATTTCTAGAACAATTATTAAATAACAACTAAGGAGATTTACACATGTATCTTTCAGAAAATTTACAAAAAAAGTGGGCTCCTATTCTTGACCATCCAGAAGTGGGTAAAATAGACGACCCATATCGTAAAGCAGTAACAACTGTTTTATTGGAGAATCAAGAAAAGTCCATGCAGGAAGACAATCAAGTTCTTTCTTCACAGAACTTCTTGACAGAGGCAGGACAGGCTTCAGGTGCATTCCCAGACACAGGTGGTGTTGCGAAGTATGATCCTATTATGATTTCTCTGGTCAGGAGAGCAATGCCTAACTTGATTGCATACGATGTTTGTGGTGTGCAACCAATGACTGGTCCGACTGGTCTTATCTTTGCTATGAGAGCAAGATATGATACAATGAATGCGTCCCCAGAGGCCCTTTATAACGAAGCAGACACAAGTTATGCTTCCAACACATCCGCTGTAACTCAAGACAGCAACGTTCCAGGACTTCGGGTTCATACTGATGGTTCAGCTAACGCTTCACAAACGTTAGTAGCAGGTGGTTTATCAACTGCTCAGGGCGAATTAGCAACACCTAATAACATGGCTTTCTCAATTGAGAAGGTTACTGTTACTGCTAAAACAAGAGCCTTAAGAGCAGATTACACAATGGAAGTTGCTCAGGATCTTAAAGCAGTTCATGGTCTTGATGCGGAAACAGAACTCAGCAACATTCTTTCCGCTGAGATTCTTGCAGAAATTAACCGTGAGGTTGTTCGTAAGATTTACAGAGAAGCCGTTGTTGGTGCCGCAAATAACACCACACAAGCAGGTATCTTTGATCTTGACACAGACTCAAATGGTCGCTGGTCCGTAGAGAAATTCAAAGGTCTCATGTTCCAGATTGAGAGAGAAGCAAACGAGATTGCGAAGAAGACACGTAGAGGAAAAGGTAATATAATTATCACTTCTTCAGATGTTGCTTCCGCACTTCAAATGGCTGGAGTTCTTGATTACGCTCCTGCTCTTGATAGCAACAATCTTAATCCAGATGATGCTGGAAACACTTTTGTTGGTGTTCTTAACGGTCGTTATCGTGTTTATGTTGATCCATATGCAGTAACAAATGATGTCAATTACTTTGTAGTTGGATATAAAGGATCGTCTTCATATGATGCTGGTATGTTCTACTGCCCATACGTTCCATTACAAATGGTACGTGCAGTTGACACCAATACCTTCCAGCCAAAAATCGGATTCAAGACTCGTTACGGTCTCGTAAGGAATCCTTTTGCAACTGGAGCCGCAGACATTACAAGTACTGGATCTTCGGATATTAGTGCAGATAATGCTGGTGGAGCCGCTAATGAATATTATAGAATTGTAAGAGTAGCTAACTTAATGTAAGTTTCTCTGAAAATTCAGATTATATATAAAGGAGAAGGGTAAAACCTTCTCCTTTTTTGTTTTTGGTGACATTATGCATTCTAAAATTGATTTATATAAACAACTTCCTCCCTATCCTGGTAATTCTCTTACCCTTCATTTAAACAATATTAAAAAACTAATAGAAATTACAAAATCAAAAACTGCATTGGATTATGGATGCGGAAATGCAAAACATTACATAAAAGATAGAATACATTTATTATGGGGACTTGAGGAGATGGGACTTTATGATCCTGCAATATTAAAATGGAATAGTTTACCAGGAGACAATTTTGATTGTGTTATTTCTACAGATGTTTTAGAACATGTTCCAGCAAAAGAAATAAAAGATACTTTAAAAGAAATTTTTACATTATCGAATAAATGTACCTATCTAAATATAGCAATGTATCCCGCCAAGCAGACCTTACCAAATGGTGAAAATGCTCATTGTACATTGAAACCGAAACAGTGGTGGAGATATAGAATAGCTGAAACAATAAAAGAACATATTGAAGTTCATGTCGTATATTCGTATACACATGGTATTAAAAATATAGAACATGAAATTTATACTAAAGCATGATTTTTTGTATAGGTAATGGTGAATCAAGAGAAGCAATAGACTTGCATTTTTTGAAGAAAAGGGGTATAATATATGGATGTAATGCTCTTTATCGAGATTTTGCTCCTGATAAACTTGTTGTGGCCGATCCAGACATGTTTAAAGAAGTGATTGAATCTGGATATTCTAAATCTAATGTTGTTTATTTAGTTGAAAGAAATGCGAAAGTAAATACTCCTTCTGATCATAAAATTTTTATGGTTCCTTGGAAAGATAACATATACCCATTAAATTCTGGATGGGCAATGATTAGATTAGCATATCATTTTCGTCCAGATGAGCAAATATATATGATAGGTTTTGATATTTTTGGTGAAAGAAAAACTATTTATGATGATACTCATAATTATCCCCAATCAACTGAATCAAACTTGAATCAACACGAAAAAGCAGGAGAATTTTTTCTTTTAAAAGATCACTTTTGTCCAAAAATAAGATTAACAAGAGTTATTGATGATGATACAAAAATTGAAAATATTGATAATATAACAACAAAACAATTTTTAGAAGAAATAACGTGGCAGTAGTTATAATAGGAAATGGGAAATCCAGACAGCATATGGATTTAGATAAAATTAAAGAAAAAGCATGGACTTTTGGTTGTAATGCTTTGTATCGTGATTTTGCACCAGATTATCTTTTAACTATTGATCCTCATTGTACTCATGAAATTTTTGATAGTGATTATTCTTTAAATAATAAAGTTGTTATTAGTAATATGAATTCTCTACCAGGAGAAGTTAGGGATTCTATGGAGATTCTTGATGGGGCTATATTATATGAAAATGAACCAACTGATTATGAATTCATTTATAATGGATGGGGAAAGCATACTTACATAACTTGGATAAAAGAAAAAAATCAAATAATGCATACCCCCTGGGAAGATGATGGTTGGGGATTAAGTGCTGGTATACAAGCTATAAGATTGTCACATCATTTATATCCTAAAGATATAAAATATTTAATAGGTTTTGATATATTTGGTGAAAGAGATAATATGTATGACGGCACTAATGGATATCCATCAAAGAGTGCATCTAATCATATGATACATGAATTCATAGACGGTTTTAAATACTTACTAAATATACATGATGATCTTATAATTAAAAGAGTTATTGAACAAGACCAATCATTAAATAATATACCAAACGTATCGGAAGACGAATTATGGCAGAATCTAGCAGACAACCAAAAAATTTAAATTATTTTATACCTACGGGTTTTAAATTTATGATTGATAAAATTCCGCATGTGAACTTTTTTTGTCAATCTACAAATTTGCCTGGTCTGTCAGCAGGACAGTGGTTAATGACAACTCCTCTTAGAGATATTCCTGTTGCTGGAGATAAAATTCAAATGAATGAATTGCGTGTTAGATTTATAATAGATGAAGAATTACAAAATTGGTTAGAAATTTATGATTGGATAAAAGGAATTACTTTTCCAGAAGAGTTAGATCAGTATGGAGAAGTATATTCTGATGGAACGTTATCAATTCTTACGAGCAATAAGAATATTCAATATGTAGCAAAATTTACAAATTTATTTCCTGTAGATTTAACTGATATAGAAATGTCTTCTGATGTTGCTGATGCAGAAGTTGTCGCCTCAGATGTTACATTTGCATATAGTACATATAAAATTGAGAGACTTATAGGAGAACGTTAATTATGAGGTATAATGAAATTAGAAAGTATACAAGAATTATGGACCAGTGATTGTATTTTAGATGATTTACAATTAGATGTAGAATCAAAAAGAATACCAGAACTTCACAACAAATATTTTAAAATTTTTTCAGATGAAAAATTGAGACTTGTAAAACACGAGTCTAAAATGAAAGAATTATCTAAATTAAAATGGCTGTATTATACGGGCAAACTTGATAAAGATAGTTTAGACAGATTAGAATGGGAACCATTTGAATTAGAGATTAAATCTAGAAATAAATTAGATTTGGATAGATTTTTAAATTCAGATAAAGATACAATTGAAATGCAAGAAAAAATTGAATATCAAAAAGAAAAAATAAATTATTTGGAATCAATTATAAAAACAGTTATCAATAGAAATTTTTTGATCAAGAACATAATTGATTGGAGAAAATTTACCTCGGGAGCATAATGTATGATTATTTGATTCTTGCGCCCCCGTTATTTGAAATTGATGGTGGTGCGATGGGTGGTACTGAAAGACAAATTGTAACAGTTGCAGAAAAACTTGCCAGTGAAAATTTTAATGTTGGATTAGTACATTCTCAAACAGATGGAAATGATCGAATAATAAATGGTGTAAAACATTTAAATATTTATAGACATTATTATGCTAGATCAAGAGTAAGATTAATTTGTAATCAGATTGCATATGTTGGTAATAGTTGGAAAAATTATTATATGATTAATCCTCATATTCCAGTATTATCTCCGCTAGAGATTAATAGCGCAGATAAAACTTATATTTGGTTGCATAATTGGACAACTTGTCATGAAGAGGTTCCTAGATTATTTTTATCTGATGCACTTAAAAAATATGTTCAAGATAAAGGAAAAAAAGTTGATGGAGATCAAACTATTCATTATATGGTTCCCAAGAATATGGATAAACAAAAACCAAAAGAAAAGAGATCAAATTATCTTTTTTGGATGAGTGCTTTTGGAAAAGGATTTAGAGAAGCATTAACGATTTATGTTGCTCTTTATGATAAAGGAATGAAAAGACCTTTTTATGCTTGTTGTCCCCCTCAAAGACAAAAACAAGATGTTAAAATATTTACAGATTTTATTGCAGACCTCAATAAAAGTGGATATCCTATTCATTTTTTGGGAGAATTAAATTATGAAGCAGTTTTAAAAAGTTTATCAAATGCCGCTTGTCTTTTTAGAGCAGGCAGGCCTCAAGAAACCTTTGGTCTTGTCTATCTTGAAGCAAATAAATTAGGAGTCCCTGTAATAACGTATGAGTCAGATGCGGCTGAAGAAATATTAACAGATAAAAATAACATGTTTATAAGAAAAGATACAACTATAGATGATGTTTATAATTGGACTGTTGATATTGATAAAAAGAAAACATCAATTGATATGAAAAA
>Ga0209089_10004628_pt1 | contig 11440 bp, 20 predicted proteins | sample ArcticOcean_MG_C_FD_187431 | JGI IMG/M metagenome (GOLD analysis project Ga0209089, IMG submission 187431) | Marine microbial communities from western Arctic Ocean - ArcticOcean_MG_CB2_150 (SPAdes) (version 2) | ecosystem: Environmental > Aquatic > Marine > Oceanic | place: Arctic Ocean: Canada...
GTAAGGCAAGATTATGATGCTGATGCTGTATGCGTAGCTATTTTACATAATGGGACAACTGCTGCGGCAAACCCCAACTTTCATTTAATGAAGTTTACAGTAATGTTTTCTGTTGGAGAAAATTCTAAACATACAAAAGTTTTTTATAGAGACCAACCACTTAATCTGTGGATAGATTCATTTAGAAAAATGATTATAAGTGGTCACTATATTATAAAAAATATGTCAGAGAGTGAAGACCCTATTGTCAGAAGAATTGGTGATAGAACTGGTAATGTAACTCAAATATATGTTCCAATATATAGTGACGAGCATTATCTTCTTGGATTCTGCATAGTTTCATATAAGACAAAACGAACCTTATCGGATAAAAATGTTGCTCAGATTAAAAGAAGTGTAATGGAAATTGAGTCAATACTATAATATGAAATACATATATGTTGCAATGATCGCAATAATACTCACAGTATCAGCTATGATATTTGTAAATGCTAGTGCAGGTGATATTGAGATATTAAATAATGAAATTACTAGAAAAAAGATTCAGTTAGATTCAATTCTAAATATAAATAAGTTGCTTGAAAAAGATTCTTATGAATTAAATAAGAGGATACTTATATTGATTGATGAGAATGGAGTTCTAAAAAATGGTGTTTTGAAAAAGGAGGAAGATACTAAAAAATCTAAAGATGACAAAAATAAAAATCCTGATATTATTTTCTCTGCTAGTGACTCAACTATCATTGACATACTCACAAAGCATCAATTTAAAGCCAATAAGAAAGGGTGAGTATTACTGCTTTGATTTACCACAAACTAAAGAGATAGCGTTACTGGTATTGAATGATGAGTCAAATAACAGAATAATAACACATCAAGAAGAACTTATATTTGAATATAAGAATCTGATAATCAACTCAGATGAAACTATATTGCAGCAATCATTATTACTTCAAAAAAAGGATAAGATTATAGATAATAGTAAGAAAGCTTTAGAAAATACTCAAGCTACTTCTAATCTAGAAATTAAAAAACTAAAAAAAATACATAGGAAGCAAGTCAAGAAATTGGTACTTGTAGTTGTGGTAGAAAGCATACTTGTTATTTGTGTATTGATACTAAAATAATAAATACTAAGGAATGGGAAATTTAGCATTAAATAATATGCAGCATGAGGAATTTGCTACAGAATACCTTTTTGGTAGTAGCAAAGGCAATGGTGCTCAATCATACGCAAACATATATAATAATGGAGAAATAACTGCATCTTGCTACTCAGGTGCATCAAAGCTTTTGCGTAGAGATGACATTAAGGGCTTCTTGAAAGTTCAATTAGAGGACTTTAAGGATTTAACAAAATACAGAGAGTTGTATAATATTGAAATGCTTTCTAAGATTGCTGATGAGATGGTTAATGCGGATGCTGGTAGTGATATTAATGGCAATCCAATGTCTCCACACTTACAAAGACAAACTGCCATCAGAGCAATTAGTGAGCAAAATAAGATGCTTGGATTAAATAATGATAAAACAGACCTTACTGTTAATGGTGGTATGAACTTTACATTTAATCTAATACCTCCAACAGAAGCTGATGCTGTAGATGCACATGAAATCATGTCTAGTATGAGGTCGGTTAATGGAGAAGAAATAGAGGAAGTTGAATATAAAGATGCACAAGATGACGAATTTTAAATGGGGTTCTTCCTCAGTAAGACGAATGAAGGGTGTGAACTGCATACTCATTGAGTTCGCAAATAGATTGCTAGAAGCTTCTCCATATGACCTCACAATTGGTTGGATGGGTGGTATTAGGACAGTAGACCAACAACAAGAGATATTTTTGCGTGGGGCAAGTAAGGCTGATGGAATTACTAGAAAATCATATCATCAGTCAGGCAATGCACTAGACATATGTATATCTTCAAAAACAATTGAGGGTATGTATGATAAACCTAAGTTAAACGAGGTTGGTGCTATTGGAAAAGAGATATGGAAAGAAATGTCTGAACAAGGTCTTTTGAATGAATATACTCCAAGATGGGGTGGAGACTTTAGAGGATTCTATGACCCTGTTCACTGGGAGTTGAGATAATCTACTGATACACAATAATACCCCACTAATTGATTTTGGTGGGGGTTTTTTGGTTACAACAAACTTTTTTTATAAAAAATACCTATATTCATATATAGAAATTAAGAGAATTATGGATATAGACTTCAAGCCATCCGCTAAACAGTTTGAGCTATGGGAAAAAATAACTGACATAAATGACCCTGCCACACTTGTTCTTAGTGGGGGCGCTGCAGGTGGTGGAAAATCATTTTTAGGAAGTATTTGGCTAATAGTAATGTGTCTAAAGTACAATGATGTAAGATATGTTGTGGCAAGACACACGTTAAAAGCATTAAAAGAATCTACATTAAATACAATACTTTCAATTCTTAAGGATTGGAAGGTTCCATACAACTATAATCAGAAAGACGGATTCATTCTGTTCGAGAATGGGAGTAAGATAATATTGATGGAACTAGCTGATTTACCGTCAGATAGGAATTTTGAACGTGTGGGTAGTATGGAGATCACAGGTGTATTTTGTGATGAAGTGACCTTGGTATCAGAAAAAGCTATTGAAGTTATTTCATCTAGATGTCGTTGGAAAAATGCTGAATATGGAATTAAACCTGTAACACTTATGTCTTGTAACCCATCAATAGGTTGGGTTAGAGATAGATTTGTTATGGATGAAAATGGAAACCCACCTGTTTTGGCAGAACATGAAGCGTACATACCGTTCTCAGTATTTGATAATCCAAACAAGCAATTTAGAGATGGATATGTAAAGCAGCTACAAAGACTAAAGAATCAAGACGAGAGAGAAAGACTTTTGTATGGTAACTGGGATTACGTTGATTCAAATGACGCTGTTTTTTATAGTGGATTTGATGGAAGTAAGAATCTAGTTAGAGATTTATATATTAAAAAGTATGACCCAGACAAAGCACTATATTTAACATTTGATTTTAACATATTTCCATACGTTTCTTGTTTGGCGGCACAAGCTTTCCCAGATGAAAAAGTAATTAGGATTTATAAGGAGATTCTTGGTAAGCCTGAAGATAAGAATAATAGAACCATTAAGACTGCTCAGTTGGCAGCTAAAGAGTTCAAAGACCACAATGCAATCATTTATGTAACAGGTGATCCATCTGGTATAAGAGAAGATACTAGGAGTGAGCAGGGACAGAATGATTTCTCACAAATTCTTAGGGGTATGAGAGAAGAGGGTAAGACAGGCAAATTAAAGCTTAGCAAGAAAGCTCCTTCAGTATCATTACGTGGTGAATGGTTGAACTCTATATTATCAGGTGAGTCTTTAGATGGATGGACTATTGAGATTGATTTAGGGCAATGTAGAAAGTTGACTGAAGATTTCATTTATGGTTTAGCTGCTGAAGATGGAGGCAAGGATAAGCGTAAGATTACAGACATAAAAACAGGTGTCAAGTATGAAAAATATCACCACATGAGTGATGCGTTTGATTATTTGATTTTAGCAATAAGAAAACAGAGTTATTATATACATAAGAAGGGTGGTAAAGGTGGAGGTACATCAGTCCCAGTAAGACCTTCGTATGTGTCACGTTCTAAGCATAAATGGTAAAATGAGTGAAACTAGAAGATATTTAAGAGACAGCGACTACAAAAAGGCAATCTTTTTGAGTGACTTAGACAAGTTAACGCAAGGTGACAGTGATACATTAATGGATGCAGAGCTTGATGCAAAAGCCTGTGTTACGTCACTTCTAACAGATGAGTATGACATTGAGTCAGAATATCTTGTTGGAGAAAACATTAGGGGGCTTGATTTTGAGAAAGAGTATTTTAAACACTCTCACGTTATTATAGATGGAAGAATCAGTAAGACTAAAGCTTATTCAAATCCATCAAGACCATTGAACGTCTTTGATTTTTGGAGACAGATGGATATTGGTGAGATTGACATTGAAGCAGTATATGAATCTTACAGTCAAGAAGAGGGGTATTTTATTGATGACATTGTTTTTTATGATGGCGTGTATTTTGAATGCCTTATATCAAATGGTGTTGGTGCAGAATATGGAAGTGAATCTATTATCCAACCAATCATAGTAAATTGGGATATTGTGGAAGATGGGACTGATTCAGAAGCATTTTCTTTGAAAAAAATATATGAATTGGGGGATTTAGTTTCTCAGGATGGAATATTTTATGAGTGTGTAGTTCCAACAAGTGAGAATGGATTAAGATTATATCCAAATTCAACATTATGGACTCCATCTGCATATGAAATTTGGTCTGTAATTACAGATTATACATCATATGATGCGATACTATCAGTTGTAAATGAAGGTGGCTTAAAGTACGCTCTAATTAACCCAGCCAACGCAATTGTAGGTAAGTCTCCATCTGATTCAATATTGAATAACGATTTATCTTGGTCATTGATTGACGCTAGGTTTTATGATAGGACTGAGAGATATTTGAGACCTGATGGATTTGAGGGATATGTCTATAATGAGCAACAGGAACATTTCTATATATCAGAGCAGGATGAGGGATTTGTTAATGGATATACTTCTGAGAATGAAAAATATTTGTTTTCTCAAGTAAAAGATCCAAGGAATAGAAACATTATCAACTGCATGATTCATTTAATCATCTATCAGCTTTGTTCAGTTGTTGTTCCTGATAACGTACCAACCATAAGGATTGATAACTATAAAAGTTCTATGGATAAATTGAAGGGGTTTTCAACTATGAAAGCTAATCCAGATATTCCTAGAAAAGTGTTTACTATTATTACTAGAAACCCAATGAACGGAGTTGTTACAGAGACAGAAAGAAGAGCAAGTAGAATTGCTGTAAATGAGTCTAAGGCAACAAGAGATTCATGGACATATTGATATAAAATAGAAATGGGGAGCTTTAATCGGCTCCCCTTTTTGTTTCTAAAAAAACTTAATTAAGTCTTTACGCTTTATTTCACACACCCCCCACCTATCTTTTTCAGCAACATATATATACTTATCTAAAAAAGTCCCATCAGTCACAAACACAAGTCTACTCTCTTCCCACTCACACAAAATACTGTCCCTAACTCTACAATGAATTCGTTCTTCTGTAGAGAAACTAATATCTGCAACTGGACATGGAACCCAATCCTCACCACTCTCTTCACAAACCATCTCGGCATTATTTGCAATAATTCCACTCAATAAGTATGGTCTCAAGACATCCTCATCATCCATTACCCACACAATTCTCTTGTTTGATGAGTAGTCGATAATTTTATTTACAATTCCGTGTAGTGAAAAACTATTTCCAATCTTAATGTCTTCAACTGTAATCATATCTATTTTTTTTTAAATTAATTCAACATATTTACCACCAAACACACCATAAAGTTCCTCTGAGTATGCATGGCTAGCTTTATAAAACTCCTTGTCATCAGTTGCAACACCAAAGTTGTCAATTAAGAATGTTATGGAGTCTGGAGTCTTATCGTACCCAAGCACAGACCACTCACCTACTGATTTTAGGTATGTGAATGCAACTGTAAATCCATTATAACCAATTTTTCTTATAACAAACCTTGTACTTGCTCTATCAACAATCCAGTGGGTGATTGTGTTGCTCACACTATCCATTACCTCCTTTAGATTCAGTTCATTAGACTCTATTGCGGCATCAATTACATTAATACTGTTTTCCATATTTTTTCTCTAAAATTCTTTTGATTGCAGGCTTGAAATAAAACTTTCCTTTCAATATCTTATTATCATCTCTACGAATAACTTCTCCATCCTCTAACTTTGACATATTGCTGAGATACACTTCATCAAACAGTTCTGAAATTACATCTTGCAGACCATGCTTAATTACGTTACCAGTAAGAATAAATAATTGGTCTACTAATGCATCTGCAATTTCAACCATATCATCATTTTCAACCGCCTCCTCATACTCATCAACCTCTTCTCTCATCAGCCGAATTCCTAATGCAGAAGTCTCTTTATCTAAATGAGTTGGTAGTGTATTGATTTCAACACCAAATGACTCATTGAACTGCGTTACTTGTCTAATCATCTTATCGTCCATTATCCTACTTTATTTAAGTCTTTTAATAATTCTTTTAATAATTTAATCTCAAAGTTATTGGTAATCTCACCTGTAGTATGATGAAAACTTCCAATCAACTTAGTTTTCTTATTCAGCATTGCCGAATACTTCTTAATAACTTTCTCCATAATTACTCAATTTCTTCATCGTCCTCTTCTTCAAATAAACCAATCTGCATACCTATTCCCATTGCAAATGCACCAATCGCATCATCTACCTTAAACTTTGATTTTTGCTTAAATCCAATAGACTGAGGTGGTGCATACAGTGTGCATATTTCAGATATCATTAATCTAAATGCTTCAATATCACTACTATTATCTAAAGTAATGGTTATACTTTGGTTTGCCTCTATTATTGCCATATTTACTGTATTTAATCTTCATCATCATCGTCATCATCCCCCAATATTTCATCAATAGACCTTGGTCTAAATGTATTGTCTTCCTCATCAATATCATCTTCCTCATCAAACAACTCAGAATCTACTGTTAAAAGCGTGTCACGCAAAAACACATATTCAATTTCTCTTTGACAATTTTTATGACTGATACACAAATCTATATCTCCTAAGCCAGAAATATCATTTATAGAAGAACATTCTGATTCCCACATATAGCAATCTGCAGATGACTCTAGAACCTCATAACCAGATATGTCAACATAATTAACTATGCAGTTGAATAATGTTTCAAACGCAAACCTAAACTCCGATATAGTTGACTCTAAATTAATCAAATCTAATTGAACCAATATACTGCTGTCATTATCAGATACATCCAAATCAACACCAAGCATAGTGTCTGCTGTGGCGTACATTGAAAAGCTTGTATATGCCTCAAAATCTATTGCGTCAGATGTTGATTCAATAAAATCATCATGGCTCTTAAATACATCTTTAAACACTCCATCTCTATCCATATTTATAGAGAATATCATTTTGGTAGTTTTTATCATCTTATATTATTTAATGCTCTACAAACCCTTATGCTTGGAATATTGTAGAACAGTGAGTATATAAAAATTACCACTAGACTATTTTTTATTGATCCAACAATTCTTTTCATAATTATGTATTTAGGTTAAATATAAATAATTCAAATTCTCTCCTCCTCAACAACACTTTTGCACTAAGCTTCTTTCCATCTTTATGAAAATGATGCCATTTAACAATCTCATTATCTATAGGAAGATTGTTGTCAATCAGTCTCCTTAGTGTAGATGAAGCAAACTTGGTTTCACCAACATTATATAGAAACATCCCTAGTGCCAACTGCTTATTGTATGTGTCTGTATATTTCTTTGCGTAACCAATGTATTTATTAAAATCTTCCCTTAGAAGCCTATCAGCCTCATCTTCAGTAATAACTATGTTGATAGTATCATATGACATTATGTGGTGACCATATCCAATAGTTTGAGAACCATCATTATCTAAATACATTTTTTCTGAGAATGACTCGTACATCTTTATATGCTGTATACACTTATCAAATAACTCTTTATTACTTATTGATGATGGTAATTCTGGTATTTCCTCATGATAATTGTGTTTATTTATACTAATATTCTCAACAACACTTTTTTCAATATCCAAATCTTTCTCATCATCAAGTTCTCTAGAATAATTCAATCCTATAAAAAACAATATCCATAAAACAGAAGATATTGCAATTGATACATAAATTACTTTCATCATACCTTATTTAAGTCCCTATTTATCTTATAAACCTGTGTTCTTGACAATGTTGTCATCTCCAAAACTTTTGAGGGTTTAAATTTACCAAGTAAATCTTGCACTCTAATCCCCTCTTTACTCAATCCTATAGATCTACCAATCTGCTTACCATTAGACCTAGCTAATGCCATACCCGACTTAGTTCTTTTTGACAATATATCTCTTTCAGATTGAGCCATTGACAACATGATATTTAATACCATTCTAGCTGAAATATCTACTTCACCATCCTTAAATAGTCTTAAATTAGACATCATTACCACTAAATTACACTTATGAGCAATTAAAAACTCAATTGCATTAGCTACATCAGCTATATTTCTCCCTAATCTAGATATTTCATGAACATATATACAATCTATATATCCATCTAATATCATTTGCTTTACCTTAGAACCCTCCTTTCTTAAAAACAATGGCTTTGTTCCAGATATCTTTTCAGACACCACTATTGGGTTATGTATGCCATCATTCTTAGTCATCAACAAAAGTTCATTTGATTGCCTATCAGTTTTTTGTGTACTGGTTGATACTCTTGAGTAAATTAGTGAATTTGCCATAATAATACAATTAAGTGTTAGTCTATATTGTTTATACGGATAAAACGATTGGATTGCACACTTTTTAGAAATTATTTTCAATAAACTCCTCTAAGTAATCTAATGAGCCATCAATCCAGTCCATTCTATCATCATATTCCCATCCATAATCATATGTGCTTGGATCTGAATTATTCCTCTCATTAAGTGTATTTTTATGCATCATTTCAAGAACCGATTTTGTTGGGCTGATGAGCATATTAAGTGCTATCTTAGATTCATTGTACCCAATATCATAATTTGACTTTTTCATAAATCTCTATAATCCTACTTTAGATATTGCTTTAGTTGATCCATACAAAGTAAATTTGTAGTCATCGCTCCCATTTTCTGAACATAGTCTTACACTAATGGTACTGTTTACTTTAAGTTTATTTAAAAACAGCTTTCTCTGCCCAATATCCATATCAAATATCCAATAGTCAGAATCAGATTTTATTACACTATATACCAACACATCACTTTCTCCAGAAAACTTTACTTTTATATAAAGATTATTCCCGTAAGAACCAACCGTACCTGTTAGTGCAATATCAATTTCTCCTCCTGCGTCCCTAACAAATAATAGGGGGTCTGAATAAGGAAACTCTCCAGTACCAATAACTCCTGCAGCCTTAATAAATCCATCAAAGTCTGTCTGCTTACTTTCATAAAACCACGATTGTGAGAATGAAGTAATACTTACTAATAGTAGTGCGATAATAATTAGATTCTTTTTCATAATTAGCTATTTAATTGTTTGTGTTTATATAATTGATACGGAGAAAATATGCAAGTTGCACACTTTAGTTAATTTATTTTCTTATTATTTGAGCAATACCACTTTCATTAAAGCATATATGTCTTTTGTCACACATATATTTCTTGGTAGCCCTATATCCAAATCTACTCAGGAACTCATCGCCAATATAATTATATATAATGGTTTCACCCTTAATAATCATTTCCTCAACACTCCTCCAAAACTCCAATTCCTCAGTCAATCTTGACTTTGGTAACCTACTATAATTTACATAACCTGTTTTTCTCATATTCTATTGTTTTATAAGTGTAATACGGATAAAATATGCGTTTTGCACACTTATACATAAAAAAAATAATTACTTTTTGAAATTTTCGGAAAGGTATCTAAGTTCAACTAAGAAAAATAATTACTTTTTGAAATTTTCGGAAAGGTATTTAAGTTCTACAATTAGATATCTAATTTACTTAATCATTATATCTAATTCTTTATATGATAATCACTAACCTCTCTTACAAATCAATAATTGTGCATACACACAACATGATACGTGTATGTTTTTTTTGCAAAATATATCCATATATGTATATATATTATAGGCATATATGTGATTTTTTTTGCGTGTGGGTATAGGGATACAGGAGCACAGGACGGTGGATTTTTTATAAAATAAACAGGTGGGTTTTTTGCGGATTTTTACTCCACATTTTCCAAAATTACAAAAAGTTTGCTTGGATTTTTTCAAGATTTTATTGAATTATTTCAAGACCAGATTTTTTATCGTAATTACTCACAATTTTAAAATCACTTATCTTGTGCTGAATATCTATATCCTTATGTATGTCGATATACTATTGAGACGGAGATTTTTTGTTAATTGCACGCTTTTACACAAATATTTTTTTAAATAATCTCAACCTTTATAATTTTACCCCGTTATAATAGGCAGACACAAACATTTTAAACTTTAGAAATTATGACAACTTTATTATTAGAATTAGTTACATTGGAACAAAAACATGTTGTACAATTTACTTCACAAATCAAAAGAAAAATTACTCAGCCTAAAAACTTTAAAAATAAGGTTGGTAAAATGAAACATTATTAAAACAAGTCTCGTATAAATAAGAAGAAAGCAATTAAAAACTTAAAATTTAGAAATTATGAAAGTATTAGTAGAAACAGTTGGTCAGATTGAAATTTATTTTGAGGCGGTTAATGAGTGCATATCTTTATCAGAATTATTACCTGATGATACAGAAGAGCAAATTTTAGAAATAGAGCAAAATAATATCCTCTTTATGGCAAAAGTTACCGCATCTCTCAAGGGTTGTGGAATAGATGGTGAATCGGTTTATTTGGGTGGCTGCATATATGAGTCAGAGGAGGATTTTTATATCAGATATAAGGATGAGTATTTTTCAGACATGAAAGACGATGCAATTAACAACTTAAATAATGAAATAATCGCAACCAAAAAAATATTGGAAAGCCATTAATCTTCACAACCTTTTTAAACCAATCTCGTTAAACATATTATAACCTTTAAATTTACAAATTATGACAACTGAAAACCAAATATTTGCAGAAATTGATGAAATTTTCAATGGTATGGAATTAACTTCATTGGAACAAAAAATTAATAAGGGATTAAATATATATGAACTAGATAACTTAATTGAGTCATTTAGCAATAAATATGGGACTGATGATGAAGTAGTATTGTTTTATCAAAAGAAAAGAGGGGAGTTATTAAATGAAATTATTAAAAAATTAAGTAAATAATCGCAACCTTTTCAAATCAATCTCGTTAAACTAATTATCACACACATTTAAACTTTAGAAATTATGTTAAATAAAAATATTTCACCCGAAGAAAAATACGAATTAAACAAGAAAAGAATTTTGTATTGGCAAAAAAATAGATGTGTTATTGAGAAGTTTAGAGAGAAATATTTTATTAAAACTTCAAGATAATGACAAGCATAGGGTGAGTAGCGACCTAAACAGCACACTAAACAAGTAAAACCTAAAGAACAAATACAATATGAAAAACTTAAAAACACTAAAATCGCTATTCATTTTATGCCTTGTTATCTGCTTTTTATCGAGCTGTGATATAACTAAACCACCTAAATCAGAAACGGAATACAGTAATTACGACTTGATAGAAATGGACGGATGCGAGTATTACAGAG
>Ga0209089_10004638_pt1 | contig 11427 bp, 6 predicted proteins | sample ArcticOcean_MG_C_FD_187431 | JGI IMG/M metagenome (GOLD analysis project Ga0209089, IMG submission 187431) | Marine microbial communities from western Arctic Ocean - ArcticOcean_MG_CB2_150 (SPAdes) (version 2) | ecosystem: Environmental > Aquatic > Marine > Oceanic | place: Arctic Ocean: Canada...
AAAAAAAATAAAAGTTGCACCAAAAAAAATATCTGCAAAGGTAAAAGCAACACCTAAAAAGGCTGTTGCAAAAGCACCCGCAAAAAAGACCCCTAAAAAAACTGTTGCAAAAAAAACAGTAGCAAAGAAAAAAAATGCTGTTAAAGCTAAAGCTCCAGTAAAAATTTCTACTAAAAAAGTTGTGGCAAAAACCACAACTAAAACAAAAAAAAATGCCGCACCTAAGGCAAAAGCAAAATTTAAACCTGACATAAAAAAGAATCCTACTGCAAAAGAAAAAGCGAAGAAATTGAAAGACCAAATCCCTACAAAAATGGGTGAGGGAGAATTAGAGGCTGAAGATACGCAGGATGTTCTCACGGAAGAGGAAGAATTGCTTATGGCTGAGCAGGAGAAGAAGCGTGCTCAGAGAAAGAAAAAAATAGCAAAACTTGAAAAGAAAATTAAAAAATTGGGAAGTGATGCCAATCGGTCCCTCAGTAAATACCTTCAGGAAATCAGCCGTTTTGAACCTCTTCTTCCCCAGAGAGAAGTTGAGCTTGCAATTTTGGTTAAGCAGGGAAATCGACTAGCTTTAAAAGAACTTACCGAGGCCAATTTACGGTTTGTGGTCAGTGTGGCAAAAGATTATCAGGGACAAGGGCTCCCACTAACTGACCTTATCAATGAAGGAAATTTAGGACTGATTAAGGCTGCTGAACGATTTGATGAAACCCGTGGATTTAAATTTATATCCTATGCAGTGTGGTGGATTCGTCAGTCTATTTTGCAGGCATTAGCTGAGCATTCCAGAATTGTTCGACTACCTCTTAATAGAGTTGGCACCATTTCAAAAATTAATAAAGCAGCTGAGCGTTTGGAACAGGAATATGAGCGTTCCCCTCGTGCGGACGAACTTGCCAGACAGTTGGAAATGAAACCCAATGAAGTAAATGACGCACAACGAATTTCACGGCGACACCATTCTCTGGACACACCATTTTCAGATGAAGATAAAAATTGTCTGTTAGATGTAATCCCGGATGGTTCAACAGCAGAACCCGATCAAGAATTACAAATGGACTCGCTTCAGGAAGAGGTTGCTGCGGCATTGGACACCTTGAAAGACAGGGAACGGGAAGTTATTAAAATGTATTTTGGTATAAGTCATTCCTATGCACTAACCCTGAATGAAATTGGGGAAGAATTTGGATTGACCCGTGAACGTGTACGACAGATTAAAGAAAAGGCTATTCGCCGCCTGCGACATCGTTCTAGAAGCAGAAAATTAAGACAATATTTAGGATAAATTGAGAGGGGGTAAGATACTACTTTGGTAAGCATTAAAATTCGAGAAGACGAACCATTTGAAAAAGCCTTAAGACGCTTTAAAAAGAAATGGGAAAAAGCTGGAATTCTAAGAGATGTAAGGGCACGCGCTTATTACATCAAACCCAGTGAAGCACGAAAAATTGCCAAGAGAAGTAAACGAAGACGAGTTCCATATCGTCCTACACTTTTCTCTCAGGCAAAAACGTAATACAAATTAAAATCCAGATAATATCTGGATTTTTTTTGTTCCATTTTTATCCACTCTCATTCTGTTTTAATTTAGACCATGGAATTAATTAGGGGAATTTCCGGAATTAGGGGTATTGTTGAAGACAGCCTTACTGATTCAGTAGTTATTCGGCATATTCAGGCATTTTCAGAAATTCAAGGTGAAGGTGAAATTCTGCTTGCTCGTGATAGTCGATCTCATGGTAATTTTTTAATTGATGTGGGATGTAATGCCCTCAGCCAATGTGGGCGAAATACTATCAATTATGGAATCATTCCCACTCCCACCGCACAATTTCTGGTAGAAAAAAATCACATGGCAGGGGGCATCGTCATAACGGCCAGTCATAATCCAACCCAATGGAATGGCTTAAAATTTATTGATGCAGACGGCTGTTTTCTCAATGCTGAAAAAAATGCCCAACTATTTGAAATTGCAGATAACAATTCATCTTCCCACAAAAACTCTGGTTCTATAACAAAAATTGAAAATGGATTTCAACCACATATTGAGCATACCCTAAATCTGACAATTATTGATACAAAAGCAATTAATAAACGGTCGTTCACAGTAGTGGTGGATGCTGTAAATGGCGCTGCTTCACATGCATTGCCGGAAATGATAGAAGCATTGGGATGCAAAGTTCATCGTTTGTATTGCGAACCCAATGGAGAATTCCCGCGCGGACCAGAACCATTAGCAGGCAATCTAAAAAACTTGGGTGAAGCAGTTCGATTACAAAATGCAGATGTGGGGTTTGCTACTGATCCTGATGGTGACCGCTTGGCTGTTGTAGATGAATATGGTAATCCCCTAAGTGAAGAATATACACTCACTATTTGTGCGGATGGTTTTTTTCAAACTACTGGATCAACAAAACCATTGGTGACCAACCTATCTTCAACCATGGCACTTGATAAAGTGGCAGAGAAATATGGAAGCTCCGTAGTTCGCTCAGCAGTTGGTGAAATAAATGTTGTAAATAAAATGAAGGAAGTGAGAGCAGATATTGGCGGAGAAGGTAATGGCGGAGTTATTTTGCCCGAGAGTCATTACGGCAGGGATTCATTAGTTGCTGCCACCATGTTTCTAAATCGAATGGCGATGGGGACACAAAAAGTGAGTAAAATTTTTAAATCTATGCCCCAATATGTGATGGTTAAAGATAGAATAGGATTGGGTTCGGTTGACCCTCAATCTGCAATAGATAAAATTGAATTAACATTCTCCAATACTATATCTGATAAAACTGATGGACTTAAACTCAGCTGGGATAATTCCTGGGTACATATTCGCAAATCAAATACTGAGCCCATAATCCGTATTTATGCCGAAGCTTCCACCCAATCGGAAGCTGAAGAATTGGTTGCAAAAGTAAAATCAGTCCTTTAAATAATGCATTCAAATTTGATTTGAACGATTTCTGAAATAAATATCATGAATGAATTACCCTCGAATTAACGTAATTTTATTTACTCTCGAATGACTAAATTGATGAGATTACTTTCCCTTTTTCTTTTCACAGGTCTTATTCCTTTAGGTCTGTGTTATGCTGACCCCTACACAGATCTCAATATCGACTTCTTGTTGAATGACAGCACCAAAGTCCACACCAAAAAACCACTCAAAAGCAAAAAAAAGAACAGTAAAAAAACCTTTAATAATGTAATTAAAGATTTCAAAAAAATTGACGGGTTATTCACCCTTTATTGGAGTGACAAAAAAAATAAAGCCTATTTAGCGATACTTCCTGATCAATTTGAAATTATATATCTCGCAGGTTTAACCCGGCAATCAGGTGACGGTTATTATTTAGATGGTAGCTCCATGTTAAATGAATATCCCTTTATGTTTAAACAGATTGGAAACCGAGTGCAATTTGTAAATGTAAATGTGAAATTTAGGGCCGATAAAGATTCCCCATTTCGGCGATCTGTGGATAGACATACTTCTAATTCCATTCTATCTTCAACTATAATTGAAAGCGCTCCTCACCCTAAAGATAGTTCAATATTGGTGGATGTTGGGAATTTATTTATTTATGACATCGAAGAAATTTCGCGGAAGAGTCAAGGAGTTTATAGTTTTGATAAAAAAGACAGCTATTTTAAAGATTTAAAATCTTTTCCATTCAATACCGAAATTGAGATTGCCCTGCATTTTAAGGGTAAAAAGGGAAAGTATATTTATACACTTCCCAGCTCAACCAGCGTTATGATTAATTATCATGTGAGCCTGTCAGCGATTCCTGAAACGGACTATCAACCTCGCCTTGCAGATGACCGAGTGGGTCACTTTGTAACCATTTTTCAAGACTATACGGATGTCCGCAAAGACTCCCCCTATGTCCGCTATATAAATCGCTGGAATTTGGAGAAGAAAAATCCACAGGCAAAAGTATCAGAGCCAAAAAAGCCCATAGTTTACTGGCTGGAAAATTCTATTCCCTATGAACTTCGGGATGCTGTACGAGAAGGAATCCTAGCTTGGAATGAAGCATTTGAAGCGGCTGGATTTAAAAATGCTGTGGTGGTGAAACAAATGCCGGATGATGCTGACTGGGATCCTGCGGATGTTCGCTATAATACTGTGAGATGGATGTTCCAACCTGGATCTGGCTATGCAGTTGGACCTTCTCGAGCAAACCCATATACGGGTGAACTCTATGATGCTGATATCAGGATAAGCGCAGATTTTGTGCGTTCCATGTACCGGGCGCAAACAGAATTTGTTATCCCAATCCTGGGTCAGGTAAGCATGGATTTTGAAGCGGAAGAACCTACTGAAGAATTTTCCTCTGAAATATGTGAATATGGTGATCATCTTCGAGAAGAAATGGCATCGGGATGGGATGAAATGACTACAGCCGGAATAATTAATGGAACGAACGAAGAATTACAAGAATACATTCATAATGGTATTGTAGATCTTATTCTTCATGAAGTGGGACATACATTGGGGTTACGGCATAATTTCAAGGCAAGTTCTATTTACTCCATTGAACAATTGAGCGATCCAGCCTTTACCCAAAAATATGGAATTAGTGGATCGGTAATGGATTATCAACCCATTAATATATTTGATGGCGAAACTTTTTTCCAAACCAAACCAGGAACTTATGATTATTGGGCGATCGAATATGCCTATAAACAACCGGACAGATCCGGGCATTCTGAAGCAAAATTTTTGGAAACTATTGCCTCACGTTCCACGGATCCATTATTGCGATATGGTACGGATGAAGATACTTTTGGGCAATCTACCCGAGGAATAGACCCCCACTCAAGTGCATGGGATTTAACCGATGACCCCATGGCATACTACCAGAAAAGATTCGAAATGTCACAGAAACTGCTTGAACTTATTCCAGAGTATTTTGAAAAACCTGGTGAAAAATATTCTAAAATTCGTAGAGTATTTGGTAGAGGATTACGAAATTACTTAAGCGCTGCCCGCAATATTGCAAAATATATTGGAGGAATTCACCATAGCCGCCACCATATAGGAGACCCGGATGGAGGAAATCCATTTACAATTGTGCCTGCGTCAAAACAGCGGGAAGCCCTTAATTTTATTTTAGAAAATATCCTGGCAGAAGATACCTTTGATTTTGACCCAGATTTGCTCAATAAACTGGCTCCGGAAAGAGGTTGGGATTTTAAAGGAACTGTTTGGCGCATGAGCCGAATCGACTATCCCATTCATGATTATGTACGCTTTATTCAATCCGGTAGTATTTTTCGCCTACACCACCCTCGAATTTTTGCCCGGATACGAGATAATGAATTAAAATTCCCTAAAGGTGAGTCAATTTATACCCTTGCAGAACATTTTCAGAAAATCACCACATCACTTTGGACAGAGTTGAAACAAAATAAAAATATCAATAGTTTCCGCCGGGATCTACAAAAATCTCATATTAATGTTTTGAGTATTATATTATTAAATAAGAAGAATTATTTTCACTCTGATGCGGTTGCCTTGGCGCGTGCCAGTTTAAAAATACTTCATACTGATATCAAAGAATCCATTGAAACGGGGTATTTTGATGATTATACCCAAGCCCACCTCAGCGAATTAGCAAATGTGATTCAGTCAGTATATAAGGCTCAGACGGTGATTAATTAGTACAGCAAGCAACCCTGCTTGTTGTATTTGTAAACAACCTGAGTAGGTTATTTTACATTACTCTACCAACTCCTCCACCTCACCCCCTGAGGTAATTTCCTCAATTTTACTAAGTGGTTTTTCCAGTTGATTTTTACGTGTACCTACCATAGTATCATAATCTTTTTTGGCTGTATCCAGACTACGACCCATTTTATCCATCACCTCTACATATTTATCCCATTGAAGACGGAATGAATTCAACAGATTCATGACCTCAGTGGCTTTTTCCTCCATGGCAAAGTTACGGGTAGCCTGATAGATGAGTGACAACATTGCATATAAGGTAAGGGGAGAACAGAGCAGAACTTTTTTTCCTAAAGCATAATCAATGAGCTGGGTATCCTCCTGATTGATAAAACCGTAAATGGATTCATTAGGAATGAACATTAATACATAATCCAAGGTACCTTCTGCAGGATTAATATATTCCCGACTAGCAATGGTTTTAATGTGGATTTTTACATCTCGCAGAAAATCTTTTTTATGGATTGCCTGTTCCTCCTCCAATTCAGAATTTATATAACGTTCATAGCTTGCCAGGGGAAATTTTACATCCATATTGAGTTTCTTTTCCTTGGGAAGGAAAAAGGTGTAATCGGGTTTTTCGCCGGATTCCACTTGAGTTTGCTTCACATAATTTTTGTCTTCCATAAAACCGATGAAGTCCAAGATATCTTCCACCATTCGTTCTCCCCACTGCCCCCGTTTTTGGGAAGATGACAGAATTTCTCGCAATTTACTGGTGGACTCCTGCAATTTTTGGGTTTCTTTACTGCTGGTTTCCAAATTCCCGGTTAATGTAACAGACTGGTCATGGAGAGATTTGAGGGTTTTCTTCATTTCCCCTAAATTTTGATCAATGAGTTCTTTCTTTTTGGTGAGGTTTTCATCCGCCTGTTTGGAAATGTCCTTAAATTTTTCTCCGGCAAGATTCAGAAAGTCTTTTCTATTTTCTTTAGCAATGTCTGATGCCAAAGCTTTGAAGACCGCTTCCATCCCTTTTTTGGTTTCATCTAATAGTTCCACCTTGGCTTCAGCGGTGGCTTTTTCACCTATTAACTTCTTTATTTCACTCTGCAACTCATTGCTGTTTGCAGGCTGGCTTTTGCCTTTTAATATCCACCCAATAGTAATACCCACTATAAGACTGATAAGGACAAAAATTAAATCTACCATAAAAATACTCCTTTTATTTCAGGGGTAATTTGCAGGGAGTAAAGTCTTCTAGCCAATAACTGAAACGAGTTGGTAGATAATATTGTAACCCTGCAAATTTCACTTATGGTAAAAGAAGAAATGTTTGAGGTTAACCTTCTGGTTATTTTAGGTCCAACTGCCACCGGTAAAACCCAACTTGCTGTTCAATTGGCAGATAAGTTGGAGGGAGAAATCATTTCTGCGGACTCACGGCAGGTTTACCGTGGAATGAACATTGGTACAGGTAAAGATTTGGGAGAATATAAATTGCAAGGGAGATTAATCCCTTATCATCTTATAGATATTGTTGACCCCAGTGAGGAATATAATGTGGCTCAGTTTCAGAAAGATTATGAAAAAGTATCAGCTGAAATAAGAAAACGTAAAAAGCTCCCCATTCTCTGCGGTGGTACGGGATTATATTTAAAAGCTGTTCTATTAAATTTTCAATTACCAACTGCAGAACCTAATCAACAACTTCGGGAAAAACTGGAAACCTGGACGTTGGAAAATTTGATAAAAGAACTTGAAACCATTTCACCGGGAGCATCTGTTAAAACCCCCTTGGATACTAAACGGAGAGTGATTAGGGCAATTGAGATCGAATTGGGGAATACAGAATGCGGAATGGGGAATGCAAATTTCCGAAATCCAAAATCCAAAATCCAAAATCCAATAGTATTAGGTATAGATTACCCCCGTGAAGTGATTCGGGAACGCATTACCACGAGGCTTCATTACAGGTTTGATAATGGAATGATAGAAGAAGTGCAAGCCCTCCTTAAAAATGGTGTGACCCACGAAAGGTTGGATAGTTTTGGATTGGAATACCGTTTTATAAATCATTTTTTATTGGGAGAATTAAAGCGAGATGAAATGGTAGAAAAGCTGAATACTGCAATTCATCGATTTGCAAAAAAACAAATGACCTTTTTTCGTAATATGGAAAAAAACGGCGTTAAGATCCACTGGATTCCTGAAGGTGATTTTGAGACATCCTTAAATTTGGTGAAAAAATAATTATATTTTATACCTGTGCCAGCTTTGCCTGCCCGCCGACCAAATAGCAAACAGTATTGGCGGGAGCTGTAGCACAGATAATTCACATATGAATACAATTCAATCCTATCTGAAAAAAAGGGGGATATCGGGTCCCTGGAAGATTGCCTCTGAGTCCAATCAAAAATTTGATCGGGCTGTAATTATTCCAGCTTACAGTGAATCTGAATATTTACCGAAAACGCTTGCAAGCCTCAACGAAAATAACCCCTCTTTTTTAAAAGATACACTAATAGTTGTTGTTATAAACAATGCTGAAAATTCACCAGAATATATCCTCAAGAATAATCAACACTGCTTTGAATTAGTAAGTTCACCAAAATATCGGTTTTCATTAGGTATTGTTGATGCCTTTTCAAATGGTCTAGCACTTCCTCCAAAATATGCGGGAGTTGGTCTCGCCCGGAAAATTGGTATGGATTTAGCTCTCCCTCATTTGACCTCACCCCAAAGCCTCATTTTCTGTACCGATGCCGATACACAGGTGAGTCCTGATTATCTTTCAAAAGTGACCCAGTATTTTGAATCCCATGATACCTCCGCTGCTGTCATTAGCTTCGAACATTTACAATCAAAAGATTCAACTATTAATGATGCTATTGAGAAATATGAAAATTTTCTTAAAACCACCGCTGAAAAAATGCAGGACGCCGGCTCCCCATACGGTTATGTTGCCATGGGGTCAACAATGGTCTGTACCGCTGAAGCCTATTGTGCTGTGGGGGGGATGCCAAGGAAAACGGCCACAGAAGATTTTTACTTTTTACAAGAATTAACCAAATACTGTGGAGTCCATACCATTCCGGAAGTTTTAGTATATCCTTCTCCTCGTCCAATTTCAAGAGTGTATCTTGGCACTGGATACCGAATGGAACAAATGCAGAAAGGATTTGACATTACAATCCTATATTATTCTGATGAGGCTTTTGGGTATTTATCCAAATGGTTGAAAATTGGGAGCCATGCCTTTGAGATTCATCTCCACGATATTTTAAAAAAGCTAACTGATATTCATCCCCATCTAGTCGAATTTCTTCAATTGGAGGGTATTGAACATATTTGGAGCAAAATTCAAAATAATGCACCTTCTAAATCACACTTTACAGAACAATTTCACCGCTGGTTTGATGGATTGAAAACCATTCGCTTTTTGAAAAGGTTTACTTCATAGATTCCTATTAATGGATTTACATCTTAAATCTTTATTTTTCCATCTTCAATCTCCAATTCCCTAAACTCTTTTTTTATACCCCTGATTGTTTGTAACCTTTAAATACCGTAATTCAATAGATAGATAAAAAAATGAATAAAATTACATATTTAGATGGTGCTCGATTACATCGGGCTATGGTTGCAGGGATAAACAATGTACTTTCACGACAGGATTATCTGAATAAAATCAACGTATTTCCCGTTCCAGATGGAGATACGGGTACCAATATGGCATTTACCTTGAATTCCATTTTGGATTCAACTGCAAAAAAAGTACCTCTCCGAGTAGATGATATGTTGGCTCAAATAGCTGATGCTGCATTAGATGGTGCTCGTGGCAATTCAGGTGTAATTTTAGCTCAATTTTTTCAGGGACTCAGCGATGGCGCAGTCGGTGTGAAAAAAATGACTCCTGAATCTTTTGCAAAAGCTGTTAAATTTGGAGCAGAATATGCTCGGGATGCGTTGGCAGAACCACAGGAAGGTACCATTCTCACCGTCCTCACTGATTTTTCAAATCGTCTCATTGAACTGATTGAATCCAATAAATCTGATTTTGAACACCTCATTGAAATGGGAATCAATGAAGCTGAGAAATCTCTGGAAAACACCCCTAATCTATTAGCTGTATTAAAAAAAGCTGGTGTTGTGGATGCCGGTGCCCAAGGCTTTGTTGATTTCCTCCGTGGGATTTTTAATTTTATTAAATGTGGTGATATAAAGGGGTTTAAGACTGACACAAATTCCAGCCAATTATCTGTAGAAATTGAAAGAGATGATTTTTCTTTTGAAAATTCTGAATTCAGGTATTGTACTGAATGTATAATCATAGGGGAAAAAATAATTCATAAAGATTTACGGGAATCTCTGCTCACAACTGGTAATAGTTTGGTAATTGCTGGAAGTAAGAAAAAGGCGAAGGTTCATATTCATGTAAATGAACCAAAAGAAGTTTTTAAAATCTGTTCTGATTTTGGAGTAATATCAGGAGAAAAGGCGGATGACATGTGGCAACAACAAAAAACCGCTCAGGGACACAAAGCCAAAGGAGTTGCCATTGTAACCGATTCAGGAGCAGATATTCCCGATGATATTGATCTCAATATACATGTTGTTCCTGTTAGATATAATTTTGGAAATGTAGGATATATTGATAAGGTTTCCCAGACATCCGAAGAATTTTTCAATGAATTGGCAACTAATCCAAATCACCCACAAACTTCCCAGCCAACTCCTGGAGATTTTAGACGGCAATACCAATATTTAAAATCACATTATGACTCTATTCTATCAATCCATATTCCGCACGAATTAAGCGGTACCTATCAATCTGCATTAAATGCTGCAAAACGGGTTGATAATGAAAATATTAAAGTGATTGATGGTTATTCTGCATCAGTAGGACTGGGTTTGATTGTCATTAAAGCTGCAACTTTAGCAAAAGAGGGGAAAAGTTTTGATGAAATTAACGCTTTATTGCCCAAAATAATCTCATCTTCAAAAGTCTATTTAGCTATAAAAGATTTAAAATTTGTTGTGAGAGGGGGTCGATTACCAACATGGGTTAAATCCGTTGCGGATATTCTCCATATTCGCCCTATTTTATCAACAAAGGAAAATGGTACTTTAGGTGCTGCAGGAGTATTATTGGGAACCGATAATCTCCCTAAAAAACTATGTAAATTTGTATTAGCAAAGATGGATAAAAATACCTTTTATACCGTAATTGTTGGTCATAGTAATACGCTGGAAGATGGAAAAATACTAATGGAATTGATCAAAAAAGGGCATAATAAAATTGAAAATATCTATTTAATTGACATGGGATGTGCATTAGGCGTTCATGCAGGTCCCGGGAGCCTTGTGGCTGGGATTCAATCCATCAGTTAATTTTACAATGGAAATCCTCATAAAATTAGTGTTAAGCTATTTGATCGGGTCAACTTCTGGAAGTATTCTCCTGGGAAAATTAAAAGGGGTGGATATTCGAAATATGGGTAGTGGTAATGCTGGTGGAACAAATGCGTTTCGTACCCAGGGTGCATCTTTTGCAGCAGGAGTTTTAGGAATTGATATACTGAAAGGATTCATTGCTGCAAAATTTATTTCTGCAATAAGTCTTCCCATTTTTTCCAGCTCAAATGTTGATCCAAATATTCTTATTATATTATGTGGAGTTGCGGCTGTGCTTGGGCATGTGTATCCAATTTATCATGGATTTCGAGGAGGCAAAGGCGGTGGAGCAGCAG
>Ga0209089_10004639_pt1 | contig 11426 bp, 15 predicted proteins | sample ArcticOcean_MG_C_FD_187431 | JGI IMG/M metagenome (GOLD analysis project Ga0209089, IMG submission 187431) | Marine microbial communities from western Arctic Ocean - ArcticOcean_MG_CB2_150 (SPAdes) (version 2) | ecosystem: Environmental > Aquatic > Marine > Oceanic | place: Arctic Ocean: Canada...
TACTATGTATCTCTTCAGCTTTGATCATTTCCCTTGCATATTCTTCTATGTATATACTTTTATCCCCAACTAGATTGAGTAAATCTTTATACAATGAGACAGAATTTTTTTCATGTAAAGAACTTTCCTCTAATAAATCTATTGCTCTATGTTTATTAGATTCTTCTATAATTGATATTTCTAAAGACGGGTGTCCACCCAAACCAGTAACAAGTTCACCTGCTTGTTGAGCATGTACAAGTGATTCTGATGCTTGGTCTTTAAAAAATTGTGTCAGACTTAGTCTATCTCTTCCGGTAACCATTAAAGCGTAATGAGTATATCTCACAACCCCTGAAAGTTCATATTTCATAATATTATTAAGTATTTCTATGGTTTTTTTTGTATCAAGATTGCTCATAATTACTCCTAGATACGACATTATATCATTAGAAAAAAACATCCAATAGGATTATAATGTCTGTCTAATGAAAAATTTATTAAATATTTTAATAGTAATATTTATTCTTACAACATTCACAACTTTAGCAATTTCAGCTGAAGTTAAACGGAATAGGGGTAATAATAAATTAGGAATCACAAAGATAACTACTGAAGAAAGAGAAAACTCTTTTATGCATAAATTTATTAATAATGAACTTAATTTTTTAAATGAATCTGATGATTCAAAAGCGAGTAAAGTTGAATTAGATGAAATTAAAAGTGATATAGAAAAACTTAAAGCTCAAAAAATTAATAATATAGATACAGCAAATGACAATGAAAATTCAAATGAAAGAGTACTCCATCAAATTAAAATTTTATCTGACTTAAGAAATGATAATATTCTGACTGAAGATGAATTTATAACCAAGAAAAAAATACTACTAGATAAAATTAACTAGTCTTTTTAATTTTATATGTTATTTTACTATCAGTAAAAACCATAAATTTAAATAATTAAAAAAAGTGTATAAAATTGAATAAAGAACTATTAAATAAATTAAAAAAATCTATTAGAGTTATACCAAATTTCCCAAAAAAAGGAATTATGTTTCAAGATATATTCTCGCTAATTGAAAAGCCAAAACTATTGAAACAAATCCAGAAAGAGATAAGTAAAATTATTAAAAAAGAGAAGATAACAAAAATTATTGGCATAGATGCTAGAGGATTCATCTTTGGATCAATAGCATCATATGATAACAATATACCCTTTATACCTATAAGAAAAAAAGGCAAACTCCCGGGTCAAGTTTACAAAAAAAAATATAAATTAGAGTATGGGTTTGATCAAGTTGAAATACAGAAGAAAAGTATTAGTAAAAATGACAAAGTTATAATTATTGATGACTTAATTGCAACTGGTGGCACAGCAATAGCTGCAGCAAAATTAATAGAAAATATGTCAACTAAAAAAATAAGCTTCATGTTTGTAATAGACCTATATAACCTGGATGGCGCAAAAATACTTGAAGAAAAGGGTTATAATGTTTTTAGTATGATTAAAACAGAAGGTTAGAATGCAAAATAAAAAACTTGGAATTATTGGCGGAAGTGGGTTATATGATATTGAAGGCACCACAAAAGCAAAATGGGAAACTGTTAGCACTCCTTGGGGAAAACCTTCTGATAAAATCTTAAGTTTTGAGTATGCTGATAATGAAGTATGCTTTATACCTAGACATGGACGTGGGCATGTCGTATCTCCATCAAATATAAATTTTAGAGCTAATATAGATGCTCTAAAACAAAAAGGTATTACTGATATAATATCTATATCAGCTGTTGGTTCACTCAAAGAAGAATTACAACCAGGAAAGTTTGTGCTAGTCGATCAATTTATTGACAGAACTTTTGCTAGAACCAAAACATTCTTCAATGATGAAATTGTTGCGCATGTCTCTATGGCACAACCAACAAGCATAGATCTTATGAAATTATGCGAGGCATCATTAAAAAGTTTAAAGATAGATTATCAAAAAGGTGGAACATACTTAGCTATGGAAGGTCCACAGTTCTCAAGTAGGGCAGAATCAAACCTGTATAGAAAATGGGATATTGATGTTATAGGTATGACAAATATGCCAGAGGCGAAACTAGCAAAAGAAGCAGAAATTAGATATTGCACAGTTGCCATGGTTACTGATTTTGATTGTTGGCATCCGAATCATGACCATGTTGATATTGAAATGGTTATTAAAGTATTAACTGATAATGCCAGCAAAGCTAAAAGTATGATAAAGAATATTATTGAAAATTTTAAATTTACAGTAGATGCCAGCGATGATACAGAGAGATGTCTCGATACTGCGATAATTACTACTCCAGAAATGATGACGGAAGAAACCAAAAATAAATTAAAAACAGTAGCTGGTAGAGTCTTGTTTAAAAAATAATGAAAATTGATAACAAGAACTATAAAACTATTTGGTTTAATGAAAAAGATATATCTGTAGGAATTATAGATCAAACTAAATTACCCCATTCATTAGAAATAGTCTCATTAAAAAATCTTTCTGATGTAATACATGCAATAAACATAATGCAGGTTAGAGGGGCGCCATTAATAGGTGGAGCTGCAGCATATGGAATATTTTTAGCGATGAAGGATAATCCATCAGATGATAATCTTGCTCTAGCATCAAAGAAATTAATAGAATCTAGGCCAACTGCAGTTAATCTTAAATCTTCAGTAGATAGAATGAATGGTGAATTAAAAAATATAACTTCAAAAGAACGTTTTGAAACATCATTACAATTAGCTAAAACTATCTGTTTGGAAGATGAGGAATATTGTAAGTTAATAGGGTTACATGGTAAAAAAATAATTGAACAACATATTCAGGATAATAATCTTGATACAATTAATATACTTACACACTGTAATGCTGGCTGGTTAGCTACAATTGACTGGGGAACAGCAACATCGCCTATATATCATGCTGTTAAAGATGGCATCAAAGTTCATGTATGGGTAGATGAAACGAGACCAAGAAATCAGGGAGCATCATTAACCTCATATGAATTAACAAACGAAGGTATTGCAAATACAATCATATCCGATAATGCTGGAGGATTATTAATGAAAGAAGGTAAAGTTGATATGTGTATAACTGGAACAGATAGAGTTTTATCAAATGGGGATGTGATCAATAAAATTGGCACATATCTAAAAGCATTAGCTGCTTATGATAATAAAATCCCATTTTATGTTGCATTACCAGGTACGACTATTGATATGAAGAATAATAAAATAACGAGTACTATGATTGAATATCGTTCGTCTGAAGAACTTACACATATCAGCGGCGTTGATACAAAAGGAAATTTAAAAGAAGTTAGAATATTCCCCAAAGATTGCAATACGCTTAATCCAGCCTTTGATATTACGCCTAACAAACTAATCACTGGATTAATTACGGAAAAAGGAGTTTATGATAGCTCTGCGAGTGGTTTGTTAAAATACCACAATGATGAAAATAAATTAAATTAATTATCGCATTGAAGCAGCAATATTACCGCCGTCCACAGTAAGGATGGCGCCAGTAGATTTCTTTGAAACAGCTAAATGAAGAAATGCAAGCGCAACATCGAATGCAGTAACCTCATTCAACAAGAGATTGCCTTTCATATAATCATCAATAGAAATTTGTCTTGCCTTAGCTCTGTTTTTAATCAGAGCAGAGTTCAAGATTCCACTTTTAATTCTGTCAGCATTAATCCCGTTTGACCTAATTCCATATCTTCCATAATCAATTGCATACTGTTTACATAATCCTAACAGAGCTGTCTTGGGCAAACCATATGAACCAAAATTCAATCCAGGATTTACAGACTGTTTTGAAATATTGAACAGCAAACAGCCTGGTTTCTTTTGTTTAAGCATAATTTTAACTGCTTCAGATGCACATATTTGATGTGAGAAAAAATTATCATCAAAAGACTTTTTTAAATTTTCATCTGATACATCTGCTATAGGTCCATCAGATACAGAACCAGCATTAGAAATTAATATATCTATACCTCCATATTTTTCACAAATAAGCTTATATGCCTTTTGTATGCTCCCGCGCTTAGTAACATCTGCATATAAACATAAATCTGGAATAGATGATTGAACTTGCTTAATTTTTCTCTTGTTACAATCAAGCAAAACAACCTCAGCTCCTTGTTGTTTAAATAATTTATATGTTTCAAAACCTATGGTTCCCAAACTACCTGTTATAACAACAACCTTCCCTTGAAATGCTTTTTTGTTCTTATTAAGTTTTGCTTGTTCCAGCGACCAATACTCAATATCAAATATATCTTTTTCTTTGATTGTTTTGTAAACCGATGTTTCTTCCACTGATGCAATTACCCTGGCATTTGTTTCAGCAATATCACCTGCAATCAATGAAGAATTATAAGTATTCCCAACACTAAACATACCTACGCCAGTCACATATACCACCCTAGGAAATGGGTCAAGCATTTTTAGTTTTTTACCTTTGCTATGTTTTTTAAAATAAGAAACATATTCTAATTTATACTTAGTTAACACAGTTTCTAATCTTTTCCTAAATGTATCAATAGTATCTGTAGCGCTCATGTCTACTATTATAGGATATGGTTTTATTCTTATGACATGGTCTGGGGTTACTGTTCCACGGTGAGAATATTTTTTAGCATTAACACCATTCATAAAATACTGTATGTCTTTATTAGTCCTAAAATTAACAATAAAGGGATTATCTATATCTGGTTCCGTCAATAACCCTCTAATCACAGGCGCTATATCTGAAGGTTTAAGCATGAGTTTCTGTGATTTTACTTGTTTTATTTTTTTAGTTTTCATTTTTTTAATAGCAGACTCTGCAAGCGAAACATTTTTAATCATCAAATTATATGCTTCTTTTGCATTATCGCTAAATGTGAATATTCCATGGTTGAGTAGAATTAAACAGTTTAGGTTTGGGTTTTTTTTATATGTTTCAAATACTTTTTTTGCTAATAAGAAGCCAGGCATAATATATGGAACATACCCAACCTCTGGGCCAAAGATTTGTTTACATATACGCATACCATTAGGCCTGTTAGTAATATCAAGTATTGCATCCGCATGCGTGTGATCAACATATTTATGCGGAAGAAATGCATGTAGAAATGTCTCTACAGAAGGGTTTGGGGAAGTATTATTAATTAAGTTTCTCTTTTGAAAATTTACCATTTGTTCGTCAGACAAATTTTTCTTGTTTTTAAAACTTAACAAAGGATCTAATTTTACAGCAGGAAGACCTTCTGGTTCAATATCTCCCATATCCCATCCGCTGCCTTTAACACATAATACTCTATAAATTTTAGCATCAACATCTTTAACGGTGGTTTTAACAGAAGTATTTCCTCCTCCATGAAGAACAAGCCTCTTATTATTACCTAAGAGCCGAGTAGTATATACGCGCAGAGCAAGATCATTGGAATAACCTAGATTTGTATATTTACTCATTAGCTTTTTAGCTTGAGTGTCCGACCAATTACTTTTCAAAATAAAACTCCATAGGTTTATTACTTTACATTAAATTTTTATTTTATTAAAGATTTCGTGCTCCTTCAAACAGACACGATATAAAACGAATGATTGTTATGGTCTCTGTAATTTAGCCCACAACTTGTCCGATTGATAAGTATGTGCATTACAGTTTTTACAACTACCAATAGAGTCATATTCTAAATTTAGTTGTTTTTTCCGATAATTATTAATAACTTCACCTTGCCATATTTCTTGAATAGTCGCTGACTTTATATCGCCAACTTGTTCATTTAATTCATGATCAAGACAACATAGCCCAACTCTTCCATCAGCGCCAATGACCATTTCTTCCCAAGGGTGTGTACAAGCAAAATCAAAACCGCTGTTTTGACTTTCTGCTAATTTATCTTGGTGTATTGGTTTTTGATGTGAATCATCATAATTTAAATCATCTTGTGTGCCACCCCAAGTATTATAATGATTGATATCTACTTTATCTGCCAATGGTGTCCAATACTTAACAAAATTTTCTACTTCATCTTTTGTAGGCTTCATGTCAATAATTGTTACTCTTGTTTCAGGGGCATTCTTATTTTTTAATTTTTTGTAATTTAGAAAATATTTAACATTACTGGTCACAACATCAAAATCTAATCTAACTCTTATGCCTTCAAAAGTTGCTTTTGTAAAACCATCTATATCAAAATTTATTACATCTAATAGGCCTTCGTCAATTAATTTTCTAGACCGCTCTTCACCAAGTAGCTGCGCATTTGTTGACAAATATAATTTGACTTTAGGCAATCCTTTTCTTATAAGCCTAATTTTTTCTATCATTTTTTTATCTACCGTTGAGTCACCCATCCAAAATAAATTAATTTTTTTAAGGGGCTTGCCTTGGCAATCTTTGATGACTTTTTCAAGTATTTTAAATGACATATTTTCTTTCTTCCGATCCATTTCTGGTTGTGGGCACATAATACATTTTGCGTTACAAGCACTAGTAAACTCAACAGACAAGATTTTAGGGAAAATCTCCTTTCTGTTTCTTATAAGATTAAACACCTTGTTTTTAACAAGACCAGTAAGATATTTAGTTATTCCAGCCATTTTTACCTCATTATCAGGGTTAAGTTTATCAGCAAGTGCCAAGCATTGTCTATGTTGAACATAGCTGATGATTCCTTATATTTAATTATGGGTTGTTTTATTTAATGAATAAATTAAAATTGAAAAATTATGGTTATATTTACTATATGGTTATTATTTGTTGTTGTTTGGAATTATGGGGTTCCAGCAGCTACGCCATTTGAAGATGTCTTTGTTGCTGTAATATTATTTTTTATGAGTAAATTTCTGAATAAATATATTAAAAACTAAATTGCTAGTTTTCTTTTTGTAATTTCCCATTCTCCCAAATACCTATCAATGTCTTGCCATCAGGGGTAGTCTGAATTCCTGATCCATGTATTAGGCCATCTTTGAATCCTCCAACATGTCTTTGTCCATCTGGGAAAGAATATGCTCCTTTGCCATGTATTATTCCATTTTTGAATTCACCTGTATATTTTTCACCATTTGAATAAACCATTTCGCCTTGCCCATCTGGCTTAGAGTTTAACCACTCACCAGAATATGTTGCACCATTTAACCATGTAAAACTCCCGATACCATTTTTTTTTAATTTTCCAGCACCATCATAATTAGATATACAATTATTCCCACTGTATTGCCATTTTTCGATATATCCATTTTTTGAAATATTAAATGTTACTCTACAGATTAATGACATGGGCGTGTGGTCTAAAACATTTGGCTGATCTATATTAACTGTTCCTATTTTTGAAGATTCCCCGGGCAAAAAAGCATTATTAAGATATAAATATTCTAGTATTTTCCCGCCATTGACTTTTTTGTATTCTTTTTGTGGTTTACCCCATTGAGTAATTAAATTATCAACATGATTCCCGTCCCAAGTACTTAACAAATTCTGTAATTTTAACTCAGTTGCACAGCCCGTTATTAACAGGCACATTATCAGAACAATTGATAATTTTTTCATTTATTTTGTAAATATATATCTAAATTTTACTCCTCAGCAGACAAGTTGTCTTGCTATTGTCATTATTTAAAAATTTTAAATAATCCTGGCGTTCATTAGGTTTTCCTAATATTCAAAATCAATATTGACAGCTATCTTTGATTATTGTATTTTAAAAAGATGTTAGTACTTTCAATAATAGGTGCAGTAAACACACTTTCAATAATCTTAGTATTGATTATGGTTTTGTTTGGCTTAAGATACTAATCTTAATTTAGCCAAAAAAATTATAAAATATAAAAAGACTTAGGGGTGTTATTTATTTTGAGAAAATGGGCATTACATGCCAGGGATGAGCTCGGCTTTTTTTTGTATTTTGATAATTAAAAAGCTTAAATTAAACCGCTGTATAAATAGACATACGCTAAGACAGCTATCACTATAACTAGAATTATATGCACAGGCTTAATCGCCAAGCCTTTATGTGCCTCAACAACAGGTACTGAAGAAGATTTTGTTGAAGTATTAGAAATACCGTTGTTTTCATTAATTCTTTTAGCTTTCTTATTCTTTTTTTTTCTTTTTTTGCCCATAATTCTCTCCCCCTCATTCTGTTATTATACAGATTAATTAAACACAGGGCCTAAATTAAGTTTCGCTTTTATCCTTTTCTTTTTGTTCTTCAACAAACGCCTGTGATTTACCATCACTTAAACTTTGCAGAATATTTATTGCCTCTTTCCCAGACAGATATTTATATTCATCATACTCTTCTGGAGAGTTGACTATTTGAATCTTAAGTTTCTCCATGGTGTCTTTAATATACTTCTGGTCAGCCAAAGCCAATCCTTTGATGGTTTTGTTAAGTTCAGAAATTAAAATATATCCTAGCTCCCTCCCTTTTCTAGCTAGTTTTTTAATTTCATCTTGATTGTCTGATGATATATTGTCCATTAAATTAATTCTATCACCACATGTTAGTTAGTCAAACTTCTAGACTTTATTACTTTTTTTAATTCCATTACTATGTTTGAAGTAAAATATTTACATTGAGCCACAAGCATATAATCATTTATGGGCATACTATATTCTAAAGATTTAGTATTAATAAAACTATTATATCTGCCACAAGATTCACTTGGCCCCTTCTTAGAAAGAGAAATATTATTTCCTATAATTGAATAACAGTGATGTGTTTTTTTTATAACTTCTTTATTGTTGTCAAGATCAAATAAAATATTGAATCTTATGACCTCATTATTAGTAACAAAATTAAAGCCACCTTTGGTTCCGAAGTTTTTTGTATGACAAAGTAGTTTCTTGTTTTGAAATTCATTAGCTCCAAGTGAAACAGAAAAAAGAAAAATAAAAAATATAAATATCTTTCCAAATCGCTTAATCATAATTACATACATCTTATAATCATCAATTTAAAGTATTATGCCGTAGCCATGTCTAATATAGGTGATAGTAGGCATATGAATTAGTGCCATTAAAATAGGAGATGTTAAAACGCCAATGACTGCAAAAATAATTCCTATTATCCCAGCAAGATAATCTTTCTTTGTTAATGAAATGATTCCAAAAATTAGTGCTATTGGGCTGAATAAAGGAGATAAAATAAAAATACCTATAAATCCAAAAATGATACTCAAGGCTCCATATGATTGAGAAACCTCTTTTATAATTATTTGTGTTGGTTTTTCATTCATATCATTATTTCACCGTTACTAATTTTATAAGTTTTATTAAAGTGATCCATCTAAAATATATTTTAATATCCTAACAACCTGATGCTGATCTTTTGCAACTGCAGATGCAGATGCATCTACCTCTTTGAGGGCATGCTGATGTTCATCATTATGAATAACAATAGTTGATTTATTTAACGCAGAAGCATAGCCTGCATCAAAAGCAGCATTCCATTGTTTATATTTGTCTCCAAATTTTACAATTACTACATCACTGTCTTTGATGGCTTTTTTTGTTTTAATTGAATTAATACTTGCGCCTTTATTATCTTTCCAGAAGTTATTTTCTTCTGCTCCTAAGATTTCTACACCACAATTATCTGATGATTCATGGTCTGTATTTGGTGAAGAAAATTTAATATCAAGATTTTCTTTTTTACACAGCTGGATAATTTCATCTCTCCAATCTGTATGAATTTCTCCGGATAAATATACATTTAACATTTAGTTCTCCTTTCTATATTAATTATTCCACTTTTTAAGGATTCTTTCACCAACACTTTTAAAGTTTTTTATAATTTTTTTGTATTTTCTGTAGTTCTTTAAAATTTCTAAATTTACTTAATTGTATTCTCCATGTAATTATTAATATTATAATCACTATGAAAACATTAGTGTGAACACCAAGGAAATTATATACACCGTGCATTAATGCTGGATATATAAAGCACATTAGCAAGTTATGGTTACTTTTCTTAATGAAGCTGTAGTTTATAAACATTAGTCCCATTGTTAAACCAAATAAGGCATGAGCTGGAACTGCAGTTAAACCTCTGAGAATGGCTACATACATTGCTGCTGATGCACCTGAATTGTAAACATACGTAATATTTTCTAATGTGGCAAAGCCCAGAGAAATACATACTGCATAAACTATTGCATCCATTGGCTCATCATATTCTTTACTGTTACATACAAATTTGTAAAATATAAAAAACTTTAATCCTTCTTCTACTATTGGAACACCGGTAAAGACTGCTGTTTCAAAGCCTACAAGACTAGAAGCAAATTGATTTCCGTATATAGCTGGGAAACATATCAATACACCATAAAAAGTTATTTTTATAATAGTGCTGATTGGTTCTCTATATTTATCAGAAGTAAAAAAATAATAAATAAGTATTATTGAAGGTGCTATGGTGGTAAGAAATAGAATTGACATAAAATGTACCCCTGTTTTAACTATCTTTTTCGTCTTTTAGAAAAAGACTGTTCTCCATTACTCCACGGTGACTGATTTCGTTTGCTTTAACATGTGTCTTGCACCCCAATGTTTATAGGGATTATTATTACAATAAAAATAGTTTTACAGTTTATATTTCTCATTTTTAATTTTGATTTGTTCGCGAATTTTCTCATAAAACTTACCTTCACTAATTTCTTTGCATTTAGCATAGGTTGTATTTCCATCTTTAGTAAATGACATTGAGAGGTTTATTCGATTCAGCGTATGGAATTTCACAGGCGGGACACCAAATATATACGCTTTTGTGTCTTGTTGATTATACTCATCATACTTACCATAATTAGGATTTTTTATAGTTCTATCATTGTTGGCAAAAGTATAATTAGTTTCATCATACTTCCAGAGTCTATCATATTGCTTATAGATTTCCTGATCAGTCAAGATGTCTGCCAAATGTGTGCCTCGAAAAAAACCTGAAGGTAAATTATCTTTAACTTTCTTTTTAATTTGATACCACTCAGTTAGATTAGTTTCCTCTTTTTGAGTAACATCCCACCTACATTCTAAAGAAATAACTGTAGTCCAACTGTTCTGATATGTTGTGTAACCATACATTGCTCCTACTGAGATGATAGTAATTATTATTATCAATTTTAGAGCACGTATGACGCCATTTTTATATTTTGCAAATCCCATATTAACTACTCAATTCTCATTTTCTTAATCTTATTATAAATTCTACCTTTAACCAATGATTCGCTCATTAAGTCAAATGAACCGCACCTTAATGTGAAGCATAAGTAGCGTGGATTATCTATATTTACATGTTGAACCTGTTGGATTTTCTAGTTTTTCTTGCTTCTTTAATATTACAATCATTTAATATCCAACTAATATTATACCTTTGAGATCTAGTTTAATTTTGTTTGTAAGATATATTGCCTCAATGAAATTATT
>Ga0209089_10004641_pt1 | contig 11424 bp, 9 predicted proteins | sample ArcticOcean_MG_C_FD_187431 | JGI IMG/M metagenome (GOLD analysis project Ga0209089, IMG submission 187431) | Marine microbial communities from western Arctic Ocean - ArcticOcean_MG_CB2_150 (SPAdes) (version 2) | ecosystem: Environmental > Aquatic > Marine > Oceanic | place: Arctic Ocean: Canada...
TAATCGTCTCGCAGGGAACTAACAATTCTGTAGTTCGTGGTCGCACAATGGCTGAGAGGTCGGTGTCAGGCGATGCGGTCAATAAACAACGGCGGCCTGGGTCGATGTCTTTTCGAAATTCGTCGACCCAGCGGTGAGAGGCGCTTACATGGTTCAGCACAAGGTCCGCCATAATTTGATTGTTCGCCGATATCGATTCGATATTTTTCCAACCGCCGAACTCTTCAGCAACTTCGCAATGATCTATCACGGCAAATCCGTCGTCAGAACTCGAAGGAAAGAATGGGAGGATGTGGATCGTGGAAAATGCATGATCCACTTCCGACAAGACACTCTTCAGTGTCGCCAGAGGAGGTTGGTCCTGATCACTAATCTGGTCTGGGTATGCAATAAGCACGACATCGTTTTCAGACCAACGATCACCCCCGGTTGAAGGGGTCGGATCTCCCAACGCTGACCTGCACCGTTCGAACAGTTCGTCAACGTCAGAGTCGCTATAGAGCAGTTGAAGTCGCCGACATATCCGCTCTTGTTGAGGCGTCATGGCACAGCCTGACGCCCGCCGCTCAACTTAGATTATTGATGTCGTTCAAGACCTCTTGAGCATGTTCTGAAAGATCGGGGGAGTCCTTGAAGTCATACGACTTGGCGATTAATCCGTCGGGACTAATCAAATAGCTGACTCGGCGAGGAAATCCCGCCGCTTTGTGGTCAGCTGGTCGAGCAGCTTCATAAGCGGTGCCGGCGACCCGTTCAGAATCCGCGAGCAACCGGTACGGGAAGCTGTGGTTGTCTGCGAACGCCTTCTGGTCATCAACTGTGTCGAATGAGGCACCCAAAATTACAGCATTGGCTGATTCAAACTCTGGAGCTCGATCACGGAGCCCCTGTCCTTCAAGAGTTCAACCAGGCGTCGATGCTTTCGGATACCACCACAACAAAACCCATTGACCCGCGAAATCATCAAGCGAAATCTGCTCACCGTTCTGGTCAGGCAGAGTAAACGCGGGTGCAGAAGTTCCAACTTCGAGCATTCGAATCCTCCCAAACGTGCACTCTGGAGACTAGAGGAATTTGCTTTGGATAACACCTAGCAACCGCGGGCTAACTATCCCCTGTCTGGCCTCTAAGGTTTCCTCATGCATGCACTTTCGATGATGACCAGTAAGGAAATTGAAACCAGTGTTGCAATACTGCGCGAATCCGGCCGGATTGATGACAGCGCAACATTTCACGGTTGTTGCATACACGAACCACCCAAAGCCGAAGTTGCCGCTTGGAACGCTGGAGATCCTATCGATCGGCGTCTAGATCTGGTGGTGCGATATGAGGGTGAGGTGTACGAGGCCACGGTGTCGGTAAGTCGCGGCGAGGTGGACCGCTGGGCGATGATCCCCGACGTAGTGCCACGGGTCGGATTCGTCGAATTGTTCAAAGTAATGGAAGCAGTCACTTCCGACCCTGGTTTCCAAACGGCACTAGCGAAACGCGGGATTTCTGACGCCTCGACGATGCAAATTGATCCATGGCCTACAGGGGATTACCAACTCGAATTCGAGAATGGTCGACGTGTTCAACGATGCATCGCTTTTCACCGTCCCACCCCCCACGACAACGGATACGCGTTTCCGATCGACGGGCTCATGATCCACGTTGATGTCGACACCTTGGAGGTCCTCCATATCGAAGATTTCGATCAATGGCCACTCGCTACCGAGCGGGGAAATTACGACGTTGACTCCGTGGTCAACGATTACGGGCCGCTCAGAGAAGACCTTCGACCGGTCGAAATTACTCAACCTGAAGGAGTGAGTTTCTCTCTCGAAGACAACGAGTTGTGCTGGCAAAAATGGCGTTTCAGAGTAGTGATGGACGACACCGAAGGCTTGGTTTTACACCAAATTACCTACAATCAAGACGGCATCGAACGACCAATTATTGACCGGGCCTCACTGGCAGAAATGGTCGTTCCCTACGGCGACACCAGACCGAGTCAGACCTTCAAGCACGCTCTCGACTCAGGCGAATATGGGCTCGGGATGACGGTGAACTCGCTGACACTTGGATGTGATTGTCTTGGCGAAATCGTCTATCTCGATGCAGTTCAGATGCTTGACGACGGGAGTGTTGTAGGCACCGACAACGCGATTTGTGTTCACGAGGAAGATTTCGGGATCGGCTGGAAACACACCGACATGCTGACGGAACAAGTCGAAGTACGTCGGTCACGACGTCTGGTGGTGAGCAGTATTCACACAGTCGGTAATTACGAATACGGGTTCTTTTGGTATTTCCATCTCGACGGATCTATCAAGCTCGAAATAAAATTGACGGGCATTCTGACCACACGTTCACATCGCGACGGTGATGACCTGACTTTCGCTCGACAGGTAGCGCCTAATGTTTCAGCTCCAATTCATCAGCATATGTTTTGTGTGCGGTTGGATATGGCTGTTGACGGAAATACCAACAACGTCGTGGAGGTCAATACAGAGGCCTTGTCTCCCGGTCCCGATAATCCTCACAACACCGCTTTCGCTGCGCGAGAAACTCTACTTACTAGCGAGAAGTCCGCTATGCGACAGACCAACTCGGCAAGCAGTCGATATTGGAGAATCGAACATTCCGAAAAGACGAACCGGCTAGGACGTCCAACTGCTTACCGTTTATTGCCGTCCTCGACACCCACCATGTTCGCCTCAGCGGACTCACCTCACGGCCAACGTGCCGCTTTTGCTAAAAACAATTTGTGGGTGACGCCTACCGTGCAGTCAGAAAGATACGCAGCTGGTGATTACCCGACCCAAAGAAACGCTGGTCAAGGTTTGCCCATGTATACGGCTGAAGATCGTCCAGTGTCTGGTACAGACATCACGGTTTGGCACAGTTTCGGACTTACACACGACGTCCGACTTGAGGACTATCCAGTGATGCCCACTGAGTACGTCGGATTCCTGTTGGTTCCCGACGGCTTTTTCGAACGCAACCCCGCTATTGATGTTCCACCGAGCAGCACTGACCATTGCCACTAAACCGAGCACTTCTAATCGGCATCTTTACTCATTACTGCCACACTCACTGAGTCTGTAGGAGGGGCATTCCTTCGATCGGCCATTCGATGGCATATACATATCCCTTGTCAGATGAAGTTACGAACAAAGTTCGAAGGTCTTTTCCACCGAAACAACAGTTCGTCGGTCCAGAGTCGGGAAGCTCAATGATTTCGATCGGCCGCCCATCTTGCCCATCGAGTACGAATAGGTTGCTGGAACCATGGCCCGCCACGATGATCCGTCCAGACGCGTCGAAGCAGAATCCGTCAGGCACCGATCTCCGTCCGATCATCCCATTCGCTTTCGGCGTGCCGCTCAATACTCCCGGCTCCTCAATTCGGTAACTCAAAAGCATTCCGGTTAAGGACTCACAAACAATCAGCACGTTCCCGTCGGCTCGGACGCCTAGGCCGTTGGGAAAGGCGATGTTTGCAGCAGCTCGAGTCGCCTCTCCCTCGGAGTTCACATAACACACCGGCCCCCCGGCCCTGTCCCCGCCGACAAGTCCGCTCCATACGGGATCGGTGAAGTAGTAGCCCCCATGTTCGTCGAAACAAACATCGTTGGGAGAGTTCAAAGCTATTTCGTCAATCTCTAGGAGTTCCTCAATCACTTCGCCTTCGGTGGTCACGCGCTGCATGCGACCCGGTCCACCTTCAGGTTCACCGGCCTCAGATGTTGAAGGAACATCAGATGGCCATTTCCCACCGTTATTGCAAACTAGAAGATCGCCTCTCGCGTCGAACGCTGCCCCATTCGGTCCGCCTCCGGTGTGGGCATAGGTCGAAACAGTCCCATCTTCCGAGATTTTTGAGATGCGTTGACCCGCTATCTCGGTCACATATAGCGCCCCATCTGAACCGATCGCGGGGCCCTCGGGAAACATAAGTCCTGTGGCTAGCCGGTCCACTTGATTCATCATTAACATCCTCCACCGTTGCCCGAGGATGGACGCTACGCCATTGAATTTAATGACGCGGCCGCATTCACGACCGATACTGGACCTATGGGTATTCGATTGAAGGGCCAAACAGCCATCATCACTGGGGGCGCACGCGGCCAAGGCGCCGCTGAGGCACGACGCTTCGCGGACGAGGGGGCATTCGTCGTCATCGCCGACGTCCTTGATCGCGAAGGTGAAGATTTGGCGACCGAGATAGGCGGCGCAGCAATCTTTAAGCATCTCGATGTAACGAACCAGGCAGCATGGGTCGCACTAACCAAAGACGTACTGAACCAAAGAGGCAGCATCGATGTGCTGGTTAACAATGCCGGCATTTTGGTATTTGACCGAATGACCGGGACTTCACAAGAAGAATTTGAACGAGTGATGGACGTAAATTGCACTGGAGTGTTTCTTGGGATGCAGGCAGTTTCGGAGGCGATGAAGCAGCAGCATTCGGGATCCATAGTGAACATTTCTTCAGTCGCGGGTCTACAAGGTGTCGGATTTCAGTTCTCCTACTCGGTAAGCAAGTGGGCAGTCCGAGGTATGACCAAATCGGCCGCTCACGAGCTTGCCCGCCACAACGTTCGAGTGAATTCTGTTCACCCCGGGCTGATTGATACAGCCATGCTCGAGCAGTTCACCAAAGAAGGGTTCACCGAGCCAACCGCTCACGTACCGATGGGCAGGAACGCCAGCGCAGCCGAGGTAGCTGAACTAGTGCTGTGGCTGGCGTCTAGCGAAAGCAGTTATTGCACCGGTAGCGAATTTGTGGTGGATGGCGGACTTTCAATCACTTAACAAACATATTGGCCATTGGGATTGTTCTAACGTCGTTGAACGGCGAACATAGGTCCAAACAATCCAGATTGGAGTCCACGCGTGCGCACCATTCCTGATCCCTTGCTACGCGCCGAGGCGATACACAATTCGAAAACCGCCTTTATTTGCGAAGGTCGAGAGCGAACATTCGGTGAGTTCGTCGATAGGTGCCGACGAGTGGGCAGTGTTCTTGATGATCTCAGAGTTGGTTCTGGAGAACGAGTGGGTCTCTTGGCCGCTAACTCCGACACTTACGCCGAGTTGTACGCCGGTATCCCTTCATCTGGACGAGTAGTGGTGCCATTAAACAGTCGATGGGCTGAACCCGAATTGGCCTATGCATTAGAGGACGCGGACGCGACAATTTTGATTAGCGATCAGGACCCGGGCGAGTTACGTAACTCAGTCGACCAAGTGCTGAGTCTTCAAGAGTATGAGGAGCACCTTTCAACATCTGAACCTATGGAATTCGCTCAGATGAAAGAAGATGACCTAGCTGGTTTATTTTACACCGGCGGAACTACTGGCCGAAGCAAGGGCGTGATGCTCAGCCATAGAAATCTGATCGCGAACACTTTGCATAGTCAGATCACAATTCCGCTCAATGGTGAGGACACATATCTGGTCGTCGCCCCTATGTTCCATGCTGCTGGATCTAACTCAGTGCTCCAGTGCATCGCTTTGGGTATCTGCCAAATTGTGGTTCCAGCCTTCGATCCAAATTTATGCCTGGACCTCATAGAGAAACACCGATGCTCCGCTACGTTGGCTGTCCCAACCATGGTCGCAGCGTTGATAGAAGCACAGGCCTCGAACCCTCGAGACACTTCAAGCCTCAGGCTGATCGCTCACGGGGCTTCCCCAATCGCAACCGAAGTACTGCGACGCGCACACGAAGAGTTCCCAAGCGCTGAACTGTTGCACTTGTATGGCGCTACGGAAACCGCGCCTTTGGTAACCGGCCTTCGCCACGAAGAGCGTCTCATCGGCACCACTCGCGGCAAGTCGGTAGGGCATCCATCTCTTGGTGTGTCTTTGCGGATCGACGCGGAGGCAGGTGACGCTGGAGAGGTATTGGTTAACGGCCCCAATGTCATGCAGGGCTATTGGAACAAACCCGATCAAACTGCTGCTGCGTTAGAGGACGGCTGGTACCGGACTGGTGACATCGGCTACCTGGACGACGAGGGTTATTTGTATCTGGTAGATCGCGCGAAAGACATGATTATTTCCGGTGGGGAAAACGTCTACTGCTCCGAGGTGGAAGAGGTCATTTACCAGCACCCGAAGGTGCTGGAAGCCACGGTGTTTGGAATTCCCCATGATCAGTGGGGGGAGCAGGTTCACGCGGTCGTCGTCCCACGCGACGAGAGTTTGACCGATATCGAGCTCATCGATTTTTGTCGAGCGTCACTCGGCGGGTACAAACTCCCACGATCAGTTGCGTTTCAGTCCGAAGAACTACCAAAATCCGGTCCTGGGAAGGTTCTTAAACGTGAGCTTCGTGCACCTTTCTGGGAGGGTACAGAAAGGTCAATCAACTGACTTTTCATCCAATATGGGCGCCGAGAGTTGTGTGATCTGAACCTCAGGTGAAAACTCTGCAACAAGATCGGCAAACAAGCGGACCGCCGCGGCGACATCTTGTGGCCCCTCCTCATGATGGGCTTCCGCAATTACAAGCGCTCTTTGGGTTTCCGGTTGCGATGCGAAGCGCCGATCTTGTCGCCAGCACCACCGACGGGTCATCAACTCGCCATCGGCGTCGGTGAACACCACCTCTCCCACTTCTGGGTGATTGGTTTCGTTCGACCCAAGGTCGGCGAAGTGTTCATCGCCACTGGCGAATCCGATTTTCGCCGGAGCTGCGAAGCGGTCAACGTCAAATATTCCCAGTGGCACTCGGCAACTGATGGAAACGAGATTGCCGAGATCCACGAGGTAACTGATGGAAGGCAAGGCTTCGCCTTTCGAAATACGTCGAAGAAGGGCTTCCAAAGAATTGCGGTACTTCGTTGGTTTTGCACCAAAAGAGCTGAATACCCGCCGCCAAGCAACAACTGTCGGTATCTCCGCAATCGGAGTGGATTGCAGCACCGCACGAACTTCTAACTCCGCTAACCGCATTTTGGCCGTTAGCGCCATTGGCGAGGGCTCGTTGGAGACACCTTCAATCAAAATGCACGCCCAAGACAACTGTGGGAAGCGACCGGGTATCTCTGGGTCATATCCAATTATCGGTTTCATGACATCAGAACTCACCATAATCCGAGCCTTGTAGGAGCCACGTTTTCGCTCCTAGTAATGCGACTAAGGCGTAGCCTGCCATATCGATAGCCGTAGTGTTATCAGAGGATCTTTCAACGCTTGACGATGAACAGATGGGATCGGCATACCTATGAAACTTGCACTAATGCTCGGCTATTCGGGAGGCCGTGTAGATATTCCAATTGAGAGAATCAAGCTTGCTGAGCAGCTCGGTTACCACTCCGTGTGGACTGCGGAAGCGTACGGCTCGGATGCGATGACTCCCCTTGCCTACATTGCAGCCCACACTGACCGGATCAAGCTGGGCACCGGGATTATCCAGCTAGCGGGTCGTGCTCCTGCCATGGCTGCGATGCAAGCTCAAACTATTGATGCTCTTGCAGGCGGTGATCGAATGATCGTGGGACTCGGCGTCTCGGGCCCACAGATAGTTGAAGGTTGGTACGGGCAACCGTGGGGCAAGCCGTATTGGCGGCTGCGCGATTACATCCAAATTATGAGGAAGATTTTCGATCGTCAGGAACCTGTGACTCACCAAGGGCGCGAATACCAGTTGCCATTTGTTGGTGAGGGCACCATCGGCCTAGGGAAACCCCTTATGTCAATCTTGCACACCAATTCAGATCTTCCCATTTGGTTGGGAAGCGGTTCTGAAGCGACAGTTAAGTTGACTGCAGAGTTGTGCGACGGTTGGCTACCGATGCATTTCGTGCCTGGACGAATGAACCATTTTCGACCTTGGATTGAAGAGGGCTTTGAACGAGCACAACGAAATGGTATTGACAAAGGCTGGAAGGACTTCGAAATAATTGCTCAATGTCCGGTACAGATCACAGACGATGTTGAGTCCGTGTTTCGGCGAGCAAAAGACAACATCGCTCTGTATGCCGGTGGAATGGGCCACAAAGACGTGAACTTCCACAACCAACACATGGTGCAACGCGGCTACCCCGATGTCGCGGTTCGGGTACAGGAGTTATACCTCGCAGGGCAAAAGGCCGAAGCCGCCGCTGCTATCCCCGACGAATACGTAGATGACGCCGGGTTGTACGGCTCACCAGACCGGATAAGTCAACGATTTTTGCAGTGGGCCGACAGCGGTCTCACCGGCATCAGCATCAACACGAACCAAGACGAGGCCGTCCGACTACTGGCCGATTTGGCCGGCACTGACCATCAACCGTAGAAAGACAACATGGAATCGGCTGCATTTAGCTTGGGAGACAACTTGCCCCACCCAGTAACTGGGGTAACGCTGTCAGAGGCAGAGCGACACCGGCAATTGATCCAGTATTCAATCTGGGCTTCCGAAGCCGGGTTCGATGCCGTGCATATTGGTGAGCACCACTTCAACGACTACATGCTCAGTTCACCTCCGGTTGTGCTGTCGGCAATCGGAGAACGCGCCCCAGACTTGATCCTTTCAACCGCTGTCACCTTGGTGCCCACGCTTGACCCTGTGCGTGCAGCAGAGGACTACTCGACACTTGACAATCTTTTTCCTGGCCGGGTGGAGATCGTCGCCGGTCGCGGAAATCTTTTTAGTAGGAGCTATCCAGCATTTGGTTTAGAGATTACTGACGCTAGAGAAATTTTTGAAGAGCGGTTGAGTCTCCTCCAAACACTCTTACGCGAGGAGGACGTGAGTTGGTCAGGAAAGTTCCGCGGTCCTCTTGAAAATGTGACGATACGTCCGCGACCAACCCGGGACCTTCCTATTTGGATTGGTGCTGGCTCAACGGCGTCTGCTTTACTCGCCGCCAAGTTGGGCTGCCGTCTAATGCTTCCCTCAGTATTCGGGCACCCAAAAATGTTTGTACCCATAGTTGAGCGATACAAGGAAGCCTGGGAAGAGGCCGGTAGAGACGCCACCGACATCATCATTGGTTCGTGTTGTCATGCCTTTGTCGGATCAACCCAGGATGACATGCGAGCACGGTTTGTTCCGCGCTACGGCCACTATTGGAACTTTGTTGATCAATTGGTTAGTGACAACACCGGCGGCAAAGTTCAAATGCCCTTCGATCTCGAATCATTTCTGGCCGGGCCAGCTGTGGCGGGAAGTCCCCAAGAATGCATCGACCGCATGGGAGAACTACATGAGCTCCTCGGACACAACCGGCAGTTGTTCATGTTTGACATAGGCGGCATATCTGACAGCGAATTAGAAGAAACAGTTCGAAGGTTTGGTGCGGAGGTACTCCCCCATCTTCCTGCTTAGCCGCTATCGATGCCACTGCAGAATATGTTCAGGCGTGGCGATGCCTTCTCTGAGTTGTGGGTCCGGTATCGGTGTCCCAACTTTGATACCGAGCGGGAGAACCCCGGCCCAGGTGTCAAGTTCATGATCTTCTACGTCGTCCACTGGTGGCCCGGTACGAATCTTGGCAGAAGCCTCACTAAGGCTCATTGACAAAACCAAAGTGGCTTTGATTTCCTTTTCGTGATGTGGACGAGTTCCCGCTACCCGGCCTGGAATCACGTGCTCGCTAATGATGTCAAGTGCCCGAGAACGAACATCTAAGTCTTCAACGGGCGTCGCTTGGCCCATGATAACAACTGAGCGATAGTTCATCGAGTGGTGAAATAATGATCTAGCCACCACGAGCGCGTCGATGAGGCTGACAGTTACACACAGTTCAACGGCGCGCCCTTCGCGTAGCAGGCGGCTCGCCGGGGAGCCGTGAAGGAAGAGGTGTTCTTCGTCGCGCCCATACAGCATCGGAATGACGACCGGACCTTGCTCGGTGTTTATCCCTACGTGAGCGAGTAGTCCTTCATCCAATATCGAATGAATTGTCTCTCGATCATAAAAACCTCGATCAGGCAGACGTTGAACCGTCGTCCGACCCGACGAGACCGGGTTTTCTTGACTCATCGGCAAACCCTAGCCCTCTCCAGTACGGTGCCGGGTATGGATAGCGACCCGGTCGCACACTTCTTCCCTAGCGACGAATCAGAACTATACGTACATCCGGTATTGGACGCCTTGGAAGCTCAAGCCGAAAATGCTGACCGAACCCGAACGGTTGCCCTGCAGGTGACCGAACATTTGCGCGGCAGCAACGTCATGCGTATGGCAGCGACCGCAGAGCTGGGAGGAGTTGAATCGTCGATCCTTTCCATGGGACGAGAGCTAGAAGCTGTCGCGTCGAGGTGCCCGTCAACCGCGTGGTGTTTATGGAACCACTTAGCCGTGTTCCATCTCTTCGTCGGGACCCTAGGGCCCGAACACCACCAGTTTCTCCAAGAGATCGTGGAGCGCGGTGATTGGGTCTCATTCCCCGCAGGAGCCGGCAGTGGTGTTCATGGTCGAATCGAAGGGGATGAAGCGGTCCTTAACGGCGTCGCGACTTTCGGTACTGGCAGTCGATATGCGGATCATTGTGGTGTCGTCTTCGCAGTTGCCGGCAACGACGGACAGCCTGTTCGACCGATGGATCTACGTTTTTCAATCGTTCCAAGTGACATCGAGGGCTTGAAAATTGAGGCGACCTGGGACGGTTCAGGGCTTCGAGCATCAGCTACTGACGATCTTCACTACAGCGAGGTTCGAGTTCCATTAGACCGCTGCGTTCCGTGGTACGGCGCTAACCGAGCCGAATCTTTGCGCACCGTGCCCGTTATCCATCACCGGTACCGGGAAGATTGGGTCGGTATTTCGGATCTCTGGTTGGGATGGATGGCTGCAGGGCTAGTCCGTCGAGCATTGCAAGAAGCTTCGGCCTCGACTCGCGAACGGCGAGTAATCATGGGGGGCAAGATGGTTGAGAAGCCAAGCGCCCAAATCAACATCGGGCGCGCTGCCGCCCTTCTCTCTTCCGCTCGCGCTGCCGTGGAAACGGCCTGTCTGGAGTTGGACAGAAGAGTCGAAATGGGCATTGTCCCCGACGAAGCAGACTATTTGCGTCAAATGTCGATTGTTTCGATGAGCGTCGAACAGTTAGCCGAGGCAATGCAACTCCTAGAACGAACACAAGGGGGCAACGGACTTCGCGAAGGCGGGACCTTCGAGCGGAGGTACCGTGACTTTCGAGCTATGCCACTACACATAAACGTTCATCAGGATCGTGTAACCCACCAACTTGGGCGTTTCGTGCTTGATATAGAACGAGACCCTTTCTAAACAGACCGACCAGTTCGACACGACCCCGAGCTCAGATCTACATGACTCGGAGTCGCACATTCTCAGGAGTTAGCTAGCAATGAGTTACGACATCGTCATCAAAGACGGATTCATCTTCGACGGCACTGGGGCACCTCGAGTGCGAGGAGACGTTGGCATAACCGAAGGTCGTGTGACCGCTGTTGGCCGAGTCAACCACCGAGATGCAG